>WNFC01000783.1_pt1 | contig 55762 bp, 59 predicted proteins | sample 5400541 | NCBI WGS metagenome assembly WNFC01 (sample SAMN13153342, study PRJNA577476) | soil metagenome | isolation source: 120 cm saprolite under Douglas fir tree site 2 hole 2 replicate 1 | place: USA:California | collected 2015-04-18
GCGGCGGCCATCGCCGCGGGCCAGGCGGCCGCTCCGCCCCCCACAGGATGGACCTCCCACGGCCCGCTCATGCGGCCGCCGCCACGCGGGTCCGGGCGACGGCGCGCTCCACCTGGGGGCCGAGCGTGTCCGTCGTGGCGAGCCTGCCCGGACGAGCGGCTGCACCGGGTGTCGAACGCATGGCGGGCCATCCGCTGCGCTGCCCTCCGGGCCGTGCGACATCCAGGCGCCGGCCGACTCCCGTCGCCGCCCTGCGGCCGGAGCGCGCGAGCCGGTGCCGGAGCACGATGCCGAGGATCGCCACCAGGTTGAGTACCGCCATCTGCACCAGCAGCGACTGGCCCTGGGTGCTTGCCAGGAGGGCGTCGCTCGCCAGCAGCAGGAACGTGAGAAACGCCGACATGACCACGATGGTCACGAGGGCACGGAGCAGGGCGGTGGCCCAGCGCCACATGGCCGCCCGGCCCGCCCCCGGCAATGCCGCCGCGAGCGCGGCGAACGGCATCAGGGCGATCAGTCCGACTGCCACCACCTGAGCCACGACAACGGAACCCGCGACCAGGGCCAGGGAGATCACGAGGATCCCAGCCGCCACCAGGACGAGCACGGCGACGCCGAGCCGCTCGGTGGAGGGGTCCCGGTTGAACCGGTAGAGGCTGGAGCATTCCGGCCGGTTCATCGTGGCGACGAGAAGGTTGCGGTCCCCGCCGGGACCCGCCGCGAGGACCGCGTCGCGGTAGGGCGCACACGTGGGCGGGACGATCGAGCCCCATTCGAGCAGCTCGTAGGGCTGCTGGATGAACGAATGCTGGATCTGGGCGGTGAGCGGCGCCACAGCGGCGTCGAGGCGGGGAACGGCAAAGCTGCCTTGGGGGACCGCGCACCCCGGGGGCGCGTCGCTCATCGCCACGGTGGAGACCGAACCGGCGAGCTGCCCGGTCGCCCGGAGCGATCCGTCGAGGAACCCCCTCGGGTTCGTAACGAGCCACGTCCCGAAGAGCGCCACGAACGCCAGGGACATTGCGAACTCGCCGAGGCCACGGCCGAACCGGCCCCGGAAGATCTGCACGCCCGCATAGGCAGCGGAGATCATGAGGGCCGAGCCGACGAGCGGGACGAAGAAGGCGACGCGGTAGCGACCGGCAACCGCCGACATCGGTGCGGCGAGCTTGTCGGCGAAGCCGAAGGAGAACGCCCACTCCACCAGCCACATCCCCACGGACACGACCCAGCGGACCGTGGCGAAGGTCATCTCGGTCAGGGTGCCCACCGCCTTGCGGGAGACGGCAGTGAAGCCACCTTCGTCGTAGTCGATCGTGTACGCGGAGACCGCGAAGCGTGGGCCCCCGGAGGCCGGGGCCGAGCCAGCCGGGCTCCGGGGGCAGAGGTCGGCGGGGATGACCTTTTCCATCAGGGACCCACCGCCTTCCATCGGGGACCCACCGCCTGAGGAGGGCGGCGGTGTCTGGGCCCGTGCCGGCGGGGCCAGGACAAGGAGCAGGGCGGTGGCCCCCAGCACGGCGGCGCTCCAGGGCTTCATCAAGCGTTTCATGCCGGCGCCCGTCCGCCAGCATGAGGGTTGGTCTCGAACGCCTCGTGCAGCGCCTGGGTGAGTGCCGGCAGCACCCGGATGCGCCCGACCCGGTCCCGCACGTCCCGGTAGAGGCACGTCCCTTCGTCCGCGGCTGCGAGGGCGTCGATCGCCCGCTCGGACACCTCCACGCCGGCGAAGTGCAGGGCAGCCGGAGCCGCGGCACGCGCCTGGCGGAAGACGAACCGGGGGCCGAGGAGGTGGGCAAGCTCGTCGTCGCCCAGGTCGTTGGGATGCTGGGAGACCAGCCACACCGCCGCGTTGTGCTTGCGGCCGTCCCGGATGCCGTCGAGGAGCAGCGAGCGACCCTGCATGCTGGCCGTCAGGCACCATGCCTCGTCGAAGAGCGCAGCGGCGAAACGCCCCGGATCCGAGAACGTGACCCGGCGTGCCACGGCTGCCACCAGGTAGAGGAGTGCCTGGGCCAGGACCTGCTCGGGCGGTAGCCGGCGGGCGAGATGCTCCCGGAGTACCACCTCCCGGTCCGGCAGGCTGAGGCCGGGCGCGTGGAACACGAGATAGTCGGCGTCGAGCGTTGCCGGGCGGCCGTCGCCGAAGGCGGAGGCAGCCAGCGGATGAGCGCGGGCGTTGCGCAGACCGCGCCACGCTGCCTCGGCGGCGGGGTCGTCGGGGCGGGCCCGCTCGAGTTCGTCGAGGACGTCCGCCAGGCGTCCACCGGGCCGGGCGGCAACCGCACGGACCGCCTCGGCGAGGACGATGCCCTGGAGGTCCGCCGGGGACGCTCCCGCCAGGAGCGTGAGGAAGCCGGCGGCGACCAGGGTGCCTTCCGCGCTCGGGAAGATCCGGAGCGGGTCGAGGCAGAGGCCCGACCCGGCGGCGACGCTGAGGACCTGGGCTCGGCCGGGGACGACGCCCGCCAGCCTGGTGTACTCCCCGGCAGACGTCCGGTCGAGCACCGCCACCCGCCCTCCCCCTGCCAGCGTGGCGTGGACGACGCTCTTCATGAAGTAGCTCTTGCCGCTGCCGAGGGCGCCGAAGGCCCCCAGCGACCCGGACCGGTTGATGCGCGGCCCCGACGCGGGGTCGAAGAGAACCGGCCGGAAGGTCCCGGCGTCGAGGCAGTAGCCGAGCAGCATCCCGTCCGGGTCACCGACCCCGCCCGCAGCGAACGGCATGGCTGCGGCCAGGTCCCTGCACAGCAGGTGGTGGCGGTAGTCGCCGGCGGGCGGGCGGGCCGGAGCGCCGGGGAGCATGGCAGCGAAGAGCCCAGCCTGCCCGCCGATGGGGCGGTGGAGGCTGTAGCCGCTGCCTTGGTAGAGAGCCTTCACCCCGGCGACGCGCTCCTCGAGGTCCCCGAGATCCGTCGAGGCGACGGCGAAGATCATCGTGACCTGGAGTTCGGTATCGCCGGCACCGCTGGAGAGCTGCGTCCGCAGGTCGCTCAGCGCGTCCAGCGCCTCGGCGAGCCCCGGTGGCGCACCTGCGGGATCGCCGTCGTACTCGCTCACCTGGCTCTCGAGCTGGCGGGCCTGCCGGCGGGCGGAGGCCTGGGCCGCACGGTTGCCCACGGGCCGGATCCGCAGGCACCAGTCGACGGGGAACGGTGCAGTGTCGGCGGCGGCGAGCCACTCCCCGCCCCCGTCGGGGAACGTGAAGCGGTGCGGCAGGTCGGCGAGAGCCAGCAGTGCCTGGTAGGCGACCCCGGCTTCGGTCTGCACCCGCAGGTAGCGCCGGTGGGCGGGACGGTGGGCATCCGACGCGAGGCCTCCCTCCTTGACGACGGCGTCGGCGAGGGCGGTCAGCCGGGGCCCGCGCACGAGGAAGCTCCCAGGATCGGGGCGGTCGGTGGCGGCCCCCAGTCCCCGCCGGAACGCGGACGAGTAGATCCCGCAGACCTCGTCAGCGGTGGGAGCGGTGAGCGCCAGGCTGGCCCGGAGGCGGGCTCGGACGTAGTCTGCCTGCTCGGTGCGGCGGGCGATCTCGGCGGCGGTCACCCGCTGCGGGGGCAGCCCGAATGCGGGGGTGACCGCGGCGGTCGCGGACCCGATCAGGGGGAGGACGCCCTGCCTGCCGCCAAGGGCCGGCAACTCGGCAGCAAGGAACCAACGGCGCTGCGTGGGGCTGAGCTCGGCGAGCGTACGCCCGGCCAGCTCCGACAGCTGCACCCATGCCGGAGGCGAGTCCCCGCCACCGATCCACCGGATCATCTCCGAGGAGGGCACGGGGGTGCACAGCGAGAGGACCATGGCCTCGCCCGGGAGAGCCAGCAAGGCCCCCCGAGCCTGCTGGTGGAGGCGGAGTTTCTCGTGTCGGGGGAGCCACGGGTACGACGCGGGCTCGACCCGGAACACCACCCACACCGAGCCGTCCCTCGCCCAAACGAGGTTACCGGCGATGAACCGGGCGGGGAGCTTCATCGGTGACAGGCGCGGTCGACGTGACCGTTGCCGGCCACGAAGATGCGGTTCCGCACCAGGACGGGAGGCGTGTCCCGGTACGGCCGGCCGTGGAGGCGGCCCAGCCGAGGGGTCGCCAGGAAGCTGACCATGCCGGCCATGGCTCGGAGGGGGCTCCTTCCTTCCATGCGGACGTGGCGGACCGACCACGCCGCGAGGCCCGGGAGGGTCACCTCGACGGCCAGGTTCGCCACCCGGGGCAGGTGTGCCCAAAGGGCGCGGGTCGCCACCAGAACCCCGAGTGCGGCTCCCATGGCGGCGACGTGGGCCAGCGTGAGCTGGGTGGGGAGCTGCCAGCCGCCGATCCGGCCGATGACCCACGGGTAGCGACGGGCGTGGGTGTACGAGCGGCAGGCAACCTCGTCGTCGGTGTGCACCGCCGTCTACCGCATCCGTGCCGGTGCAACAAGCGGCCGGCCGAGGGAGTGCATCTCCTTGCCGATCTGGTCCTGGAACCACTGGACGTTGGCGGTGCCCCACAGCACCGCCCCGGCGAGGAGCATGGCCCCGAGGGTGGGGATGAGCGCCTTGGTCTTCCACCAGACATGGGCGATGAAGAGCACCGCCGCCACGACGAGGCCCGCCTGGATGAGTTGCCGGACCTCGGCCAGCTTCACCGTCAGCCACGTGATCATGAGTGCACCGCCCGCTCCGGCCTCCCGGCCAACGGGGGTGCGGGAAGGAGCGCCTCGACTGCCCAGGTACCCTGCCGCTCCGAGATTTGTACCGAATAGTCCAGAAGCTCCCTCATGCCGCCGCGGTCCGTGGCCGACACCTGTGCCCGGACGGTTCTGTGGCCCGATCCCGAGGCGGAGGCGATGGCGATCCTGACGACCGACACGGACGTGTAGGGCGGCGGTGTGACTGCCGCGATGCGGACGCCGGGAGCGGTCGTCGCCCCGACGTCGCCCTGCCCGGTGAGGAACGCCTCGAAGAAGTGCTGGACCGCCCCCGCAACGGCGTCGCCGCCGGGAGCCGCGAGGGTCGGCAGGCCGAGGTTCGGCATTGCCCCGGGCGGGGGGGCCGGGACCTCGGCCGGGAGGGACGTGGCGACCAGGCCCACGGAGCCCGTCATCACGCCCACCCGGTAGTAGTGGGTCCCGGCCCGGACGTACCCGCCCTGGGCGGCCACCAGGACCTCCGCACCGACGGTGACCGCCCAGTAGCCCGAGGCGGGCTCCGAGCTGGCGACGGCTGCGGTGCGGGAGGCGTAGCGGCCCGACGGCGTGACCCCCTGCAGGTCCACCGGACCGGGGTAGAAGGCCCGGAGTGTCGCCTCCTGGCCCGACCCCGCCTCGAGGTAGGTGGCCACGAACATCTCGGCGAAGCCCGGGACCCCGCTGGGCACGGCGGCCGGCGCGGTCCGCGCGGGGGCGCTTCCGAGCAGGGCTCTGAGCCCCCCGGCTGCGGCCAGGGCGATGAGCAGCCAGAGCCCGGCGGTGGCCAGCCGCACCCGCAGCCCCGCCGTGGCCTCCCGCAGGCTCCTCCTCCCGTCCACGGCAATGCCTGCGGCGTGGGCCGGGTCCGGTGGCAGCACGTGGCGGGGCATTGTCGATTCCAGGGTGGGGGACGGCATCGCGGGCGCGGGTTGCACGGGGGGCGACTCCTCGGTCGTGGGGCGGGAACGGTTGGTGGGTGGGTCCGGGGTCAGGAGGCTGGTGGGAGCGCGACGGTCTCGCCGGGGAAGATGAGGTCTGGGTCGTGGGAGCGCAGTCCTGCCCGGTTCCGCTGGACGATCTCCAACCAGTAGGGTGCGATCCGGCCGTTGGAGACGGTGACGCCGGGGCCCAGGCCCAGCCCGAGCCGCTCGGCCGCGATCTTCCAGAGGTTGTCCCCCGGAACCACCCGGTGGCTGGCGGGGTCCGGGCCGGACGTGCCGGCCGGCGGGGGCCCGCCGGAGCCCGTCACGGCGGGGACCGGAGGGCGGGGGGCCGGAGGCTGGGGGGTTGGAGCCGGCAGTGTTCCGGGGCGCGCCCCCGGCGGCAGCAGCACACCCGGCTGACCATCGACGACCACCACCACGGGGGCCGGGTCGGGTGGCCCGCCAGCACTGGCGAAGGCGGCGCCGGCGCCCGCCAGCGTGGCGACCATCGACAGCGCCACCGCCCGGTCGACCAGCCGCCGGATGGGGGCAGGTGTCGTCCATTCGAGTGCCCCCAGCAGCCGGGGGACCGGGATCCGGATGACACGGGCGGCGAGGTAGAGGACCGTGGTCGCGAGCAGCCACCAGGCGCAGCCGGTGGCGACGAGGCGCAGCACGGAGATCACCGCGTCCTGCGGGGCGGTGCTGCGCAGCCAGCCTTCCCACGCCGAGATACTGGCCCCCGGAGTGGTCAGGTACGGAAGCGAGCCAAGGCGCTTGAGTGCTGGCACAGAGCCCACCTCCACCCCGACAAGCACCAGGAGGCGCAGAAAGATGCCGATAGCGGATGGTTTCGCATAGGAACGCATGACTGGGCTAGATTAGCCAGGCGGCCCGTGCGCTGTCAAGTCCTAGAGGTGTCTTTTTGTGTGGTGAAGCGGGAACTGGCCCTCGGCTTCAACAACTTTGAGTACAAACTGTTGTTCTACAGCGGTTTGTACTCAAAGTTTGTCGGAACGGCGGTTAGAACCGGACGAAGCGGCCTAATTCCCTTTGGGAGGCTCCGCCGGCTCGGCCGGTCCCGGCTCGGCCGGTGCCGGGGAAGGCTTCGCCTCGCCCGGGGCACCCCGGTAGCGCAGGATCAGGTAGCCGCAAACGGCCACGACCACGATGCTCGTGAGTTGGCTCCCCGTCAGCCCAAGGATCCAGCGCTTGTCCACGCGCAGGAAGTCCGTCACGATGCGGCCCGACGTGTAGAGGCCGGCCCAGGTCAGGAACAGCAGGCCCCGGCGGTGGGGGCGGCGCTCGAGCAGAAGCAGGATGCCGAAGATCACGAAGCACCACAGCGAGTCGTACAGGGCGGTCTGGTGAACCTGGATCCCCGGCAGGATGCAGCCCGTCGAGGTCGGATACACGTGGTGTCCCGAGGGGGTGAGGCAGGGCGGCGGCGAGATGAGGTTGCCTCCCCGGTAGACCCAGCCAAGGAAGAAGTGGGTGGGCTTGCCGAGGTGGTCGCCGATGACCAGGTCTCCGGAGCGCCCCAGGGCGATGCCGAGCGCCAGGCCCGGGGCGCCGAGGTCGGCGAGCTCCCAGAAGTCGAGATCGTGCTTGCGGAAGTAGTACGTGGCGGACAGGACGCCGCCGATCAGTCCCCCGATGAGTGAGATCCCGCCCTTCCAGATCTGCAGCCACTGCAGGGGTGAGCTGAACGAGTCCAGGTGACCCACGACGTAGGCAGCCCGGGCGCCGATGATAGCGCCGACGACGCCCCAGGCCGCCGTGTTCCAGGCGTGGTTCTCGTCCAGGCCCCGTGCCCGAGCCCGCCGCGCCATCAGCCAGGCACCCACGAAGCACCCGAACGCGATGCCGACCCCGTGCGGGGAGAACTGCACGGGGCCGATGCCGATCCGGGGTATGACCTTCCAGCCGATCATGGGTGCTCAACGCCCATCCTACGGTCGAGCCGGAGGCGCGGTCGCCAATCTCGATACATTCGACTGCGCACGGCAGGCGTTGAGTACAATGCGCACGGGAGAGTTGGATTGGCTGGGAGGGAATGACGGATGACCTATGTGATCTGCGAGCCTTGCATCGGAGTAAAGGACCGCGCCTGCGTTGACGAGTGCCCGGTCGACTGCATCTATGAGGGTGAAGAGCAACTGTTCATCCACCCCGAGGAATGCGTCGACTGTGACGCTTGCCTTCCCGCCTGCCCCGTCGACGCCATCTACCCGGGCGACAACGTGCCCGCCGAGTGGAAGAACTTCATCGAGGTCAACAAGGTGTTCTTCATCGAGCATCCCGATGCTTCGGGAGGCGCCTCGGAAAGCCCCTTCGCACCCAGCGAGGAGCGTGGCAGCGGCGAGTAGCGGTCCGCCCACGGGAGGACTCGCTCCCGAGCAACGCCTGGGCGAGAAGCTCTCGATCCTGTTCCGGATCGACGGAGACCCGGAACATCCATACAGCGAGGTCGTAGGGCTGCTTCAGCGCGTCGCCTCCGACGCCGAGGGAGCCAGGACGCTCACCGTGTGCCGCCGCGACGGGTCGGTCGTCGATGTCGCCGAGGCCGACGTCATCCGCCTCAAGTTCATCCCGACGCAGCGGGGCCCGTTCCGCACGCCGGCTTCGTGGGGGCGGGGCTAAGCGATCGTGCCGGTCGCCGTTGGCGGTGTGGCCCGGAACATCCCCTGGACCCGCATGGCATAGAGCAGGTCCCCGTGTACCCGCACCTCCTGCTCGGCGAACGCCTTCACCGCATCCTGCAGATCGGTGACGAGGCGAAGGAAGACCGGGAGGGTCATCGAGAGGTGCACCCGGCTTGTGACCGGCTCGCCCTCCTCGGCTGTGAGCGTTCCTTCGGAGATCTCGGTCCAGTAGGAGAAGGTGCGATCCGGCGTCGAGATCGTCCAGGCGATGACGCCGTCCTCGGCAACCTCGGGGTTCAGCTCCTGGGGCATGAGCAGGAAGACGAGCTCGACGAGTGGATCGGCGCCGCCCATCAGGGCGACGAACGCAGTGATCCCGTCGTCGTCGAGGCCGTCGAGCGAGCCCGCCAGCCACTTGCGCTCATCGGTGACCATCGTGGACGTAGATACCATGCGCCCCTCCTTTTCGATGCGGGCACGATACGGGCTCATACGGGCTCATAATCCAGGTTGGATTATTAGAGTAAGGCTATGATCCAGGATGGACTAATGTCAAGAGCCCGGGCGCAACTTCCTCCTGGCGATTTCGTCTTCCTCGCCTTCCTCACGGGTGGTGCCCTCTCCGCCTACGACATCAAGACCCTGATGGCGCAGACGGTCAGCTTCTTCTGGTCGGCCGCCCACAGCCAGGTCTACCAGCAGGCGTCGCGCCTGCTGAGGGACGGCTACGTCTCGGAGGAGGCGACGGTGGGCTCCCGCCGCCGGCGGCTGCTCGCCTTGACCCCCAAAGGGCGAGAGGCGCTCGACGAATGGCTCCGGGCGCCGTCGCCGCTCGTCCAGGCCTACGATCAGTCACTGGTCAAGCTGTTCTTCGGGTCGGAGGTCGACCGGGCGGACCTTGTGGGGATGCTGGAGGACCAACGGCGCCGCCACGCCGAGCTTCTGGGCCGGTACGAGGCGATCCTGGCAGTGCTGGAGACGGTCGACACCAGCCCCCACCCGCCGTACCAGCTCCTCACGACCCGCCTCGGGGTGGGGGTGGAACGGGCATGGCTGGCGTGGCTGGACGAGACGCTTGCGGCCCTGCGCCAATGAGGTCGCGAAGTGGCAACCTCCCAGAAACCTCGCTTCGAGATTCTGCGAAAATGGTGACGTGGCCAGGTTCGGTAAGCCCAAGCGTGATGAGCTCGAGAAGCTCAAGGAGTTTGCAGCCAAGCACCAGGGGGTGGAGGGCTACCTGGAGCCGCGCACTGCCACATTCGACCAGTCGCTTCTCGTCGTCGCACGCGGTGGTGAGTGGCAACGGGTGCCGGTCGCGGACCGCAAGCGGGCCGAGGCCTTCTGCAAGAAGCTCGGGATCCCCTTCTACGACGCAGGCATCGTCGGCTACCCGGAGCGCATGCGGGGCAGGAGCAAGGCGAAGCCCGCCCCCGAAGCGCCGACACCCGCGGAGCTCGAAGCCTGGTTCCAGGCAGACCCGGCGCCCGAGGGCGACTGACAGGCCCGGGAGTTCCTACAAGTCCAGCAGGACGGCAGCCGCCGACGTGGCGACGAGCACCGCGTTCTGCTCGGCCATCGCCACCGCCCCGTCCGCCAGCGACTCGGTCTCTGCCCGGTTGAGGATCACGCCGGACACGGCCCCGGCCCGCAGGCCCATCGTTGCGGCCATGACGAACAGCGTCGCCGCCTCCATCTCGAAGTTGAGCACACCCAGGGTGCTCCACATCTGGATCGAGCCCTGGAGCTCCGGGAGGACGTAGCCCCGGAAGGTGTCCCGGCGCTCCTGGCCCGGGTAGAAGGTGTCGCTCGACGCCGTGATCCCAAGGTGCATCCTGACCTCGTTGGCAACGGCCCCCTCGATGAGGGCCCCGACGACGCCGAAGTCCGCCACCGCCGGGTACTCGAGGGGGGCGAAGTGCCGTGAGGCGCCATCGAGTCGCACGGCCCCCGTCGAGATGACGACGTCACCCGGAGCGATCCCCGGCTGGATGGCCCCGGTCGTACCCACCCTGACGAAGGTGCGGACCCCCAACTCGGCGAGCTCTTCGACGGCGATCGACAACGAGGGCCCCCCGATGCCGGTCGAGGTGACGACCACCGGCCTGCCTGCGGCGCTGGCCCGCCACGTTGTGAACTCCCGTTCCGAAGCGATGGCCCTCGGGCTGTCGAGCGTGGCGGCGATCAGTCCCACCCGTGCCGGGTCTCCCGGCAGGAGGGCAAGCGTTGCCCCCTCGATCTGCCCGGCATCGATGCCGAGGTGGTTGACGGCCACGGGGCGAGTCTAACCATCCCCGCTGGCGGACCCAAGTGCGGCCTCCGACCCGGGACCCTCAGCCGTTGCTGTCCCCTCCAAACGGTGCCTGGTCGTGGAAGTCGAACAGGTCGAAGAGGTCGCCGACGGCGGGGCCGTTGGTCGGGACGTAGGGGTTGGCCTCGAGGCTGCCCTTGTTGAGGAAGATCCACCCGGTTCTGGGGGGCCGAAGAGGTTGCGGGAAAACGGGGTATCCTTGGTCACGTAGTTTCGAGGCAACGTCGACTAGGGTTGTCGTCGAGTAGCAGGCCCTGGAGAACTGGCCCACCGAACGGGAGGACCGAAATTGGAAGCCGGAACCGTTGAGACCGTCGAGACCCAGACGCAGGTGGTCGCCCTCACTGAGACGGCTGCCAGGAAGGTGCGCCAGTTGCTCGAGCAGGAGGGCAACGCCGAGTTCTTCCTCCGCGTCGCTGTCCAGCCGGGCGGTTGCTCGGGCCTGCGCTACTCGCTGTACTTCGACGACCGCGCCATGGACGGCGACATCGAGAGTGTGACCGATGGTGTGCCCGTCCGGGTGGACCGGATGTCGGCTCCGTACCTCCGTGGATGCCGCATCGACTGGCTGGAGACCCTTCAGCAGTCGGGCTTCACCATCGACAACCCGAACGTCCACGGCACGTGCGCCTGCGGAGACTCCTTCCACTAGGCAGCGGTCCCGCAGTAGCCAGCAAGATTCCGGTCGCCGGGCACCTGGGTGCCCGGCGATTCGCGTCCGGGGAGCCCGGGCGCCGGGAGGGCCGGGGGGCGGGGCCGGGGGGCCGGAACCTCGGAAGAAAACACGCGTCTTTAAGCGTCATTCCTTCCGGAGTTCGGGGCGAACCCCGTGTCGGGGGAGCCCGGATTCGAGGGCCTCGGCGAGGACCCCGGGGGGGAGGCGGTCCACGCCGACGGGCGGCGCGGGAGCGTCGGTGCCCGGCACCAGCTCGCACTGCCACCAGGCAACGTCGTGCCAGGCCCCGAGTTTCCACCCCAGCTTGCGCTGGACGCCCGCCAGCTGGAAGCCGAGCGACTTGTGCAGCCGCATGCTCGTCGGGTTTGGCAGCGCCGTTCCCGCAATGGCTTGCCGGTAGCCCTGCCTGGCCAGTACCTCGAGCAGGGACCGGTAGAGCGCCCCGCCCACGCCCTTGCCCTTGCGGTTCGGGGACACGTACCGGGGACACGTAGATGCTGGTCTCGACCGACCACCGGTAGGCGGCCCGGGGCTGGTAATGATGGGCGTAGGCGTATCCGAGGAGCTCCTCGCCTTCGGTGAGGACGATCCACGGGTGGGCCGGCAACACGCCGGCGATGCGGGCGGCCATCTCGTCGGGAGTCGGGGGTTCCAGCTCGAAGGAGATGTGGGTCGACGCCACCACCGGGCCGTAGATGGCCTGGATGGCGGGGGCGTCGGCGACGGTGGCGAGCCGGATCTCCACCTCAGTGTCCCGAGGTGCTGACATGCTTGTACTCGATCATCCGCAAACGATAGAAGGCTGCGGGAGGCCCTGTCGGCCGGAGGCGTCACCGGGCAAGTGAGTGGGGGCCATGATCCGAGGGACGGTGCTCGCTGCCGGAGTGGGCCTCGGTCTTCTTGGCGCAGGGTGCGGCTCCCCGGCCCGGCACGTGGCTGCGCCCGTCGTGGCCTCTCCGACGCCCACGGTCTCGCCGTCTGCCGTCGTCCTGACGACGCCCCCCACCCTTCCCCCACCCCCAGCGCCGTCTCCTTCGCTCACCCATGGGCAGGGCGGCCATTCAGCCTGCCCGGCCACGCTGGCCGGTCAGCTGGCCGACGCCGGTCCGGGGACACAGCTCGTCACCGTCGATGCTCAGTCCGCGGCCTCGACCGCGGCCGCCGTCGCCCTCTGGCAGCGTTCCGGCGGCTGCTGGAGCTTGGCGGCGGGCCCCTGGCCAGGTCGCGTTGGCGCAACGGGCGTCTCCGACCACCATCGGGAGGGTGACGGGTCCACTCCCTCCGGCGTCTATGCGTTCGGCCCGGTGATCTACGACATTGCGGCCAGTCCCGGCGTCCGCTACAGCTACCACAGGCTTGTCTGCGGGGACTGGTGGGACGAGGACCCGGCGTCGGTGACCTACAACACGTTCCGGCATGTTGCCTGTGGCACCGCCCCGCCATTCCACGGCAAGAGCGAGGCATTGTGGGAGGTCACGAGGGCCTACCAGCGTTTCGCCGTCGTCGACTACAACGCCCATCCGGTGGTCCCGGGAGCCGGATCGGCAGTCTTCGTGCACGACGACACCTGGGGCCCCACCATCGGCTGTGTCAGCGTGGCGGCGGCCAACCTCGACCGGCTGCTGGTGTGGCTCGATCCTCGGCAGTCCCCGACGATCGTGATCGGGACGGAGGCCGAGATCCGGCGGCTCTAGGATGAAGGGGAGCGGGTCCCTACGACGACGAGGAGGAAGCGGATGCCCAATTATTGGATCATCGTCGGCAGCCCGGACAACTTCGAGAAGACCGCGGAGCTTGGTTTCACCGTGCAGGGCATGAAGACCCGCCAACGCAGGAAGGCGGGGCGCATGGCGGCCGGCGACCAGTTCGTCTGGTACATCACCGGCGAAATGGCCTTCGCCGGGTACGCCACCATCACGGGGCCCTCGTTCGAGGACCACGAGCTCATCTGGTCCTCCGGGAAGAAAAAGGACGAGGACTACCCGTGGCGGGTGCCGATCCGCAAGGAAGCCGCATTGCCCGGGGAGCGGCGGGTGCCGGCGGAGAGCCTGGCACGCAAGCTCGCCTACGTCTCGAAGTGGCCGGCCGAGCACTGGCGCCTGGCGTTCCAGGGCAACGTCCACGAGATCCCCGAGGGCGACTTCGAGACGATCAAGGCCGAGATCGACAGAGCCGTGAGCGAAGCTGCATAAGAACTCCAGCGAAGCGGCCCACCAGGGGGCGGCGATGGGGTGACCGAGGGGAGTCGAACCCCCGACCTTCGGGACCACAACCCGACGCTCTAACCAGTTGAGCTACGGCCACCATCCGGCGGAAACCAGTCCGCCCTCGTCGATGGTAGCACCACACCACTCGTCGCCCGGGTAGCCTCGGAGGCATGAGGAAGCACGCGCATGTCGTGGTGGTGGGCGGCGGCATCCTCGGCTGCGGCGTCGCCGCCGAGCTCGCCGGGCGCGGGGCGGCGGTGGTCCTCGTGGAGCGCGGCCAGATCGCCGCGGGTGCCTCCGGCCGGAACCACGGATTGATCTTCAAGCCCGAGCACCCCCAGTTGGGTGGACTGGCCCACGCGTCGGCCGAGATCTACCGGGAGCTGGCGACCCGGACGGCACTCGACCTCTCGCTCGACGAGGCCCCTCGCGGCCTGGTCATCGCCGTCGCCGAGGAGTCCCAGTGGCCGGCCGCCGCGCGGGAGGCGACCGCGGCCGCCCGGGTCGGCACCAGCACCCAGCGACTCGACGAAGCCGGTCTGCGGGAGCTCGAGCCGGCCCTGGCGCCGGGGCTGCTCGGCGGATTCCTCATCGAGGATGGCATCCGGATCGACCCGGCCGCCCTCACCCTGGCGTTCGCCGAGGAAGCCCGCGCGGCTGGTGCCGAGGTCCTCACCCACACCGAGGTCAAGCAGGTCCTCGTCCGCAAGGGCAGGGTGCAGGGCGTGGCGACCGACGACGGCATCGTGGCCGCCGCCACCGTCGTCAATGCCGCAGGGCCGTGGGCAGCCAGGCTCGCCCGCACTGCCCAGGCCGACGTCCCCGGCGTGCCCATCGCGGGCATCCGGGGATGGCTCCTGCTCACCGACGCACGCCCGGGGCTGCTGGCTCACCTGGTCGAGTCGGCGGGGTGGCACCTGGCACCGGAGGATCCCGGGCCGGGCAGGGCGACGGTCGGCCTACTGGCTGGCGGCTGCGCCACTGGATGGCGGGACATCGGTTCTCTGATCCAGCAGAACCGCGGGGGCCACATCCTGCTCGGCGGGTCTCGGGCCGGATCGCTGACCGACGAGCCGGAGGGCGCGGAGGTCGTGGGCGAGATCGCCCGCCGGGCCGCTGCCCTGGTGCCGGCCCTGGCGGACATCCCGGTCACGTCCGCCTGGTCCGGGGTGCGCCCGACCAGCCCCGACGGCCTTCCCCTCATCGGCTGGGTCCCGGGTATCGACGGTCTCTTCCTGGCGGGCGGCCACGGGGGCCAGGGGGTCACCCTCGGCGGTGGCAGCGCCCGCCTGGCGGCCCAGATGATGCTGGGGGAGGCACCCTTCGAGGACCCTGCCCCCTTCGACCCCATCCGGTTCGCCGCGGGCTCGGTCGGTTGATCGGGACGAGTCCCCCGGAGTGACTAGTTGATTTTGCAGGCTGGCTTTTTCCCGCCCAGGTACCCATGATCGTCGAAGACAGCCCGGAAAAATGTGGCTGACCCGACACCACCACCCATGAGAGGGGTTTCCCTGTGCCGGACCTGACCAACATCGCCTGCCCTACGTGTGGCCTACCCGCCGAGCTTGTGGAGCGCTCCGACACCGTTGCGAGCGCCCGCTGCATCCTCCTGCACGACTTCAGCATCCCCGTCGTTGCCCTCGATGTCCGGACCCCGGAACCAGCACCCGTGGCCGGGGTTCTCAAGTTCCCCGGCCCCCGGGTGTCGGGCCGGCCGGAGTGGGCCCGCCGGATGGCCTGGTTTGCCTTCGGCGCGCTCGCCGCGCTGTTGCTGACGCAGGCCCCTGTGGCGGCGCTGGTCCTGATCCCGTTGAGCCTGCCGCTCATCGGCGTCGAAGCGGCCCGCAAGTCGTGGCGCCCCCTGGACCCCCGGGCACAGGCCGTGCAGATGCCTGCCGCCGACCCCGGCGACCCCCAGCGCAAGGCTGCCTAATTTTCCAGTCGTCGCCCACTCCTTCGGAGTGTTCGACGACCCAGGGGGGACAGCCCGGCGGAGCGCAGCGGAGCCGGATGAGCTGCGGATCCCCCCTGGACCCGCCTGAAGCTGTTCTTCCCCCTTGTCCCCCCTCGGTGGCTGTTGCGCCGCGGATAGCGCGGCCAAACAGCCTTCGAGTTCTCAGCGGCCTTGCCTCGGCCGCTTTCAACTAAGACCGGGGGAGTGCTAGACTTCAGATTGTCCGTTTTACCGAGAAACGCGGGAAACGGCCCCGCTGTTTGAGCGGTGCAGATCTTGGTGGTGGCCTGGGAGGGGGCGGAGCCGACCCCCCCGTTCCCTCCCCGATCCACCTGTGGATATTGTGCCCCCCCATTCTTCCTTTTCCGGCCGCATCCGTCGCGGCTTTACCACTTAACTTACTTAGCCCGGTGTAAAAGCCCGAAAGATCGTGGTAAAGTTCTCCGCGGCCGTCCGACCGGGTGGCTCGACGAGTCTGGCGGGAGTTCAATGACCAAACCTGAGACGCCACTACACCTGGCCAGTGCCGCCGACCAACCGGTGCCGGCCCCCTCGGGGAGCCCCCCGGCAACCGAGTCCACGGGCCCTGCGGGCTACGATTCCAAGCTCCCCGGCCCGCCGCCCCACGGCGGCAAGCTCACCTCGCGGCTGGCCCATCCCGACGAGCGGGACCGCTGGCTGGACAAGGTGGCGCACCTCCCGTCCGTCACGCTCACCCTCCGGGAGGTCGCCGACATCGAGTGCCTGGCCGTCGGTGCGTTCAGCCCGCTGGAGGGCTTCCTCGGGAAGGCCGACTACGAATCGGTCGTCGCCGACATGCGGCTGGCCTCGGGCCTCGTCTGGAGCCTGCCGGTCACCCTCGCCGCCACCGCGGAGGAGGTCCTCGGGCTGAAGACCGGCGGCGACGTCGTGCTGCGGGACCCGCAGGGCGAGCCGTTGGCAGTCCTGCACCTCGACGACATCTACGCGTACGACCGTGAGGAGGAGGCCGAGCAGGTCTTCCGGACCTCGGACCCGGCCCACCCGGGGGTCGCCGGCCTTCTGGCCCAAGGGGAATGGCTCCTCGGGGGCAGGGTCACGGTGCTGCGCCTGCCCCGGGGGCGCCCGTTCATCTCCTACCGGCTCACCCCGAGGGAGGTCCGGCAGGCGGTGGCCGACCGCGGGTGGCGGACGGTCGTCGGGTTCCAGACCCGTAACCCCATCCACCGTGCCCACGAGTACCTCACCAAGTGCGCGCTCGAACAAGTCGACGGGCTGCTCCTGCACCCCCTGGTCGGCGAGACCAAGGGCGACGACATCCCTGCGGGTGTCCGGATGCAGGCCTACGAGGTGCTGATGGAGGGCTACTACCCGAACGACCGGGTGCTGCTGTCGGTCTTCGTCGCCGCCATGCGCTATGCAGGTCCCCGTGAGGCCCTGTTCCACGCCATCTGCCGGAAGAACTACGGGTGCACGCACTTCATCGTCGGCCGCGACCACGCGGGCGTCGGCAACTACTACGGCACCTTCGACGCCCAGGACCTGCTGCGTGAGTTCGAGCCGGAGGAGCTGGGGATCACGCCGATGTTCTTCGACCACTCCTTCTGGTGCAGGCAGTGCGGCGGCATGGCCACGGCCAAGACGTGCCCCCACGGGCCGGGCGACCGCGTGGCGCTGTCGGGCACCGAGGTCCGCCGCCGGCTCACGACGGGCGACGAGATCCCACCCGAGTTCTCCCGTCCCGAGGTGGCAGCGGTCCTGCACAGGGCGCTGGCGGACGTCGCCGCTCCCAACGCGGGAGGCTGACGCAGCATGCCGCGCTTCGGGGAGGGGCAATGGGCCCTTGGCTACACCGAGCCGCTCAACAAAAACGAGCGGATGAAGCGGGATGCCCCCCCGCTCGAGGTGCGAGACCGCATCGACAACATCTACTCGAAGCAGGGCTTCCGCTCCATCTGGCCGGACGACCTTCGGGGCAGGTTCCGCTGGTGGGGCATCTACACCCAACGGCGCCAGGGCGTCCCAGGGGGCCGCACCGCGGCCGCCGAGCCGCACGAGCTCGAGGACGAGTTCTTCATGATGCGGATCCGGCTCGCCGGGGGGCAGCTCACCAGCGAGCAGCTCCGCACCATCGCCTGGGTCTCCGAGCGCTTCGGCCGCGACGTCGCCGACGTCACGGACCGCCAGAACATCCAGCTCCACTGGATCCGCATCGAAGACGTCCCGCGGATCTTCCAGGCGATCGAGGGCGTCGGCCTGACAACGTGCGAGGCCTGCGGGGATTCCCCGCGCACGATGATCGGCTGCCCCTTGGCCGGGGTGGATGCCGACGAGTTGTTCGACGCCACGCCGGCGCTCATCGCCACCCATCAGCGGTTCGTCGGCGACCCCGAATTCCAGAACCTGCCCCGCAAGTTCAAGACCTCGATCTCGGGGTGCGCCCAGCAGTGCGCCCAGCACGAGATCAACGACGTGGCCTTCGTCGGGGTCCGGCGTGACGATGGCGCGGGCCCGAGCACGGGCTACGACCTGTGGGCCGGTGGCGGGCTCGGTCCCAACCCCCACTTCGGCAAACGCCTCAGCGCCTTCGTCGAGATGGACCAGGTCCCCGATGTCTGGGCCGGCATCGCAGGGCTCTTCCGCGACTACGGCTACCGCCGTGCCCGCAACCACGCCCGCCTCAAGTTCCTCATGGCCGACTGGGGGCCCGAGCGCGTGCGGGAGGTCCTCGAAAAGGAGTACCTGGGCTACGCCCTGCCGGACAGCGACCCGCCACAACCGACCACGACTGCGCAGCGAGACCACGTCGGGGTGCACCCCCAGCGCGACGGGCGGCTCTACGTTGGCTTCGCTCCCCGGGCCGGTCGCATCTACGGCCATCAGCTGCGGGAGGTGGCCCATCTGGCCGACGGCTTCGGCACCGGCCTGATCCGCCTGACAACCCAGCAGAAGGTCGTCATCACCAACGTCGAGCCCACCGCCGCCGACGACCTGGTCGCCGCGTTGGACGAGCACGATCTGCGGGTGGCGCCCAGCGTCTTCCGCCGCCAGACCATGGCGTGCACCGGCATCGAGTTCTGCAAGCTGGCGATCGTCGAGACCAAGCACCGCGCCGACTGGCTCTACCGGGAGCTCGAGGAACGGCTCCCGGACTTCGACGAGCCCATCCGTATCAACCTCAACGGCTGCCCCAACTCCTGTGCCCGCTTCCAGGTTGCCGACATCGGCCTGATGGGGTCGCTGATCACCGCCAGCGACGGGACCAAGGTCGATGGTTACCAGGTGAGCCTCGGTGGGCACCTCGGCGAAGACCACCACTTCGGCCGCAAGGTGAAGCGGCTGAAGGTGCCCGCCTCGGAGCTGGCGAACTATGTCGAACGGCTGCTGCGCCGCTACCTCGCCACCCGCTCGGACAGCGAGCCCTTTCATGTGTGGGCGGCCCGAGCCCCGGAGGATTGGCTGCAATGATCGAACCAACGGAAATCAACGCCGGTCAAAGCGTCGCACGGGCGGACCGCGGCTGTGTCATCTGGATGACCGGCCTGCCGTCCGCCGGCAAGAGCACCATCGCCGAGACCCTGGTGCCTGCCCTCAAGGCCCGTGGTGAGCGGGTGGAGCTGCTCGACGGCGACGTCGTCCGGGAGAACCTGTCCAAGGGCCTCGGCTTCTCGAAGGAGGACCGCGACATCAACATCCGGCGCATCGGCTTCGTGGCCGAGCTGCTGGCCCGCAACGGCGTCAAGGTCATCACGGCCGCCATCTCGCCGTACCGGTCGGTGCGTGACGAGGTGCGGGAGCTCGTCGGCGACCACTTCCTGGAGGTCTACATCTCCACCCCGCTCGAGGTCTGCGAGGACCGGGACGTGAAGGGCCTCTACGCCAAGGCGCGGTCCGGGGCGCTGAAGGGCTTCACCGGCATCGACGACCCGTACGAGCCGCCGCTCAACCCCGAGGTCGAGATCGTCACGCACGGCGAGACCCCTGAAGAGTCGGCCGCACGGATCATCGACGTGCTGGAGGCGCGGGGGTACCTCGATGTCCCCTGAGGCACGGGGTCTTTCCACCATGGGGACCCCGCCCCCAGACGTCGGCGACCTCCCGGACCTCGACGGTGCGTCCGCCGAGTACATCCTCACGTGGGCGATCGAGCGGTTCTTCCCCGAGATCGCCGTCGCCTGCTCGATGCAGGACGCGGTCCTCGTCGACCTGGCCTGGCGGGTGGAGCCCCGCATCGAAGTGTTCTTCCTCGAGACCGGTTTCCACTTCCCGGAGACGCTGGAGACCGCGCAGCGGATGCGGGAGCGCTACCAGCTGAACCTCGTCGCCCTCAAGCCCGGCCCTGACCCTGCCATCTACTCCAGGGACGGGACCGAGGCGTGCTGCGCTGCCCGTAAGGTGGCCCCGATGGAGGCGCACCTGAACGGGAAGCGCGCCTGGGCGTCGGGCCTGCGGCGGGCGGAATCGACCAGCCGGGCGACGGCGAAGGCCGTCGAGTGGGACGCCAAGCGGGGCCTCGTCAAGGTGAACCCGATCGTGGCCTGGAGCGACGACGACGTGGAGCGCTACATCGCGGAGCACGAGCTGATCGTCAACCCGTTGCGCCTCCAGGGCTACGACTCCATCGGCTGCTGGCCGTGCACGCAGCCCGGCAAGGGCCGCGAGGGCCGGTGGGCCGGGCAGGAGAAGCTGGAGTGCGGCCTGCACCCGGCGCTGGCCGAGCCGCTGGTCGAGTCGGTCGCCCACGTCGATGCCGAGCCGGCGTGACGGACACCGCTCCGCGGGCCCAACCGTTCTACTGCCCGTTCTGCGGCGAGGAGGACTTCGTCCCGTCCGGCGACCGCGAGGGGGAGTACCACTGCCGGTCCTGTGACCGCCGCTTCGCCGTGAAGTACCTGGGCCTCGGGCCCTCCCCCCTGGATGCGCCGGCATGGGTTTCCGATACCCCGTAGCGCTCGATCTCGAAGGGCGGCGCTGTGTGGTGGTCGGCGGCGGAACGGTCGCGGAGCACAAGGTCCGGGGCCTGCTCGACGCCGGGGCCTCGGTCACCGTCGTTGCTGCGGCCCTGACGCCCGGCCTCGAGGCGGCTGGCGAGGTCACGCTCGTGCGCCGTCCCTATACCGCCGGCGACCTCGAGGGAGCCTTCCTCGCCATCGCCGCCACGGACGACAAGGCGACCAATGCGGCAGTGTTCGCGGAGGCGTCCGAGCGCGGGGTGCTTTGCAACGCCGTGGACGACGTGGAGCATTGCCACTTCGCTGCCCCCTCCATCGTGCGCCGTGGCGATCTGACGATCAGCGTCTCCACCAGCGGGAAGGCTCCGGCCCTTGCCAGGCGGCTGCGGGAGCTTCTGTCCGGACAGATCGGCGAGGAGTGGGGTGTCCTGGTCGATGTCCTGGCCACGGCCCGCGCCGAGGCCCTGGCAGCGCAGGGCGGCAGCCGCGACGTCGACTTCGAAACCTGGGCACGGCGGTGGCAGTCCGCCCTGGCCGGGGACCTCGCAGGGATGATCCGTGAGGGCCGGGCCACAGAGGTCGCGGAGCTGGTGCGCCGCACCCTCGCCGGGGAGGCTGCGGCCGGTGAAGCCGTCGAGGAGCACCAGCGGCAGGGGAGCGTTGCCATCGTGGGCGCCGGCCCGGGTGATCCCGGCCTCATCTCGGTGCGGGGCAGGCAACTGCTCGACGCAGCCGACGTGGTCGTGTACGACCGGCTGGTCCACCCCTCCCTGTGGGCGGGCAAGGACGCCGTCGACGCGGGCAAGGAACCCGGGTCCCACCGGGTCGACCAGGAGCAGATCAACGAACTCCTCGTGCGCCTGGCCCGCGAGGGCAAGCACGTCGTCCGTCTGAAGGGCGGCGACCCGTTCGTGTTCGGGCGGGGGGCGGAGGAGGCCGATGCCCTGGCGGCCGCCGGCATCGCGTACGAGGTGGTGCCGGGCGTGACGTCCGCGGTGGCGGCCCTTGGCGCTGCGGGCATCCCCGTCACCGACCGGCGTCTGTCGTCCTCGTTTGCGGTGGTGACCGGCCACTGCGCCACCGGCGAGGTGGACTGGGACCGGCTCGCCACCGCGGTCGACACCCTCGTCGTGCTCATGGGGCTCGCACGCCTGCCCGAGATCGTCGAGCGGCTGCTTGCGGCTGGGAGGGCACCGGACACCCCGGCGGCGGCCGTCCAGAACGGGACCCTGCCCGACCAGTGCGTCGTCACCGCCCGCCTCGACGCCCTGCCCGAGGCGGTGGCGAGGGCCGGGCTCTCGGCGCCGGCGGTCATCGTGGTCGGCGACGTCGTCCGTCTCCGGGGACGCTTGGCCTGCTGAATCAGATTCACCGCCTCAGTTCCGTGCCCGGTTCTTGTTGCCCAGTAGCTCATGCAGCCCTCTACGTAGGCTCGGAGGAGATCGTCCTGAGAGCGCTCCGCGTACGTCCGGGCTTCCTGGTAGTGGCGGTTTACTGAGCCGAGATCCCAGAGGTCCTCCGCCAACCAGGCCGCAAGCAGGGCCGAGTCGCTTGCAGCCGCGGCCAGCCTGGCTCGGTCCTTCTCCGACGTGGTGGACAGCAGAAGCCGGGAGACGAGACGCAAGTGGCCGAGCACCAGGTCACGCAGGTCCTCGGCGGGGGTGGTGAGCCAGAGCTGCCGGTAACCCCTCGAGACCGTCGTGGCTGCCTCTGCCGGTAACCCCTCGAGACCGTCGTGGCTGCCTAATCGCCTCGGCGCCGACGGGCGTCGTGGAGGCAAGGGCCGGCAGGCGCCCCAGCGTGGAAGTAAGAAGCCCCGCGGTGGCGGCGCGGCCGAACAGAACAAGGAGCTCGCGGCGTTCCACTGCCTCGTCGAGTGTCCCACATTGAGGCCCGCCGCAGGACCCCGTGGTGTCGGTCGAGGCCAGGAGCCGCAGCTCCAGACGGTACCGGCGCTGCCGCAGCGGCGCGTTGAAATGGCTCCCGGGGGCGGCTCGGCGAGATTTCTTCCCACACTGCCCCCCCGACCCGTACTAGCCCGGTGTCGAAGGAATAGGTTTGCAAGGCTGTGGGTCGGGGCAGGGCGTGTGCTTGTGTGGGGTTCGTGCTCTGCCTCGCGCTCGGTGACTGTGCCGGGACGGGCCCCCATGTCATGGTACCCGCAGCCCCCATCGCTGCAGCGAGGGGCGCCGCCCTGGTCGACCCGGGGTCCTTCGATCCGCCGCCGGACGGACCAGCACCAGAGGCACCCGATGTGGTCCCCGATGGTGGCGGCGCCGCGGCGCCCGTCCCGAGGGCGGCCGGTGGTGGAGGGCCGAATGGCCAACGCCCCGACCGCCGAGTCGCCGATATCCCGGGCAGCGGTGTGGGCCCGGGCGACAAGGTCGTCGCCCTCACGTTCGACGATGGCCCCGACCCGATCTTCACGCCGCAGGTGCTCGACCTGCTGGCGCAGCACCGGGCGCCAGCGACGTTCTTCATGATCGGCTGGGAGGCTGCAGCGTCGCCGGACCTGGTGAAGCGCATCGCGGGCGGGGGCAACGGGGTCGCCAGCCACACCTGGAGCCACGCCGACCTCACCCGCCAGAGCGACGCAGGGCTCAGGCTTCAGGTCGACAAGACGGCGGCGCTGCTGTCGTCGCTCACCGGCTCGAATGTGACCTGCATCCGGCCCCCCCAAGGTCATGTGAACCCAGGCCTGGTGCGCAGGCTCTCGGACCGGGGCATGACCACGGTCCTGTGGAGCAGCGACACCCGGGACTGGACGCGCCCCGGAACGGAGACCATCGTCCGGAGGGCCCTGGCAGGCGTCTCCCCGGGGACGATCATCCTCCTGCACGACGGTGGGGGAGACCGCCGCCAGACGCTCGAGGCCCTGCCGAGGATCATCGACGGCATTCGTTCCCAGGGGTACCGGCTGGTCCCCATCTGCCGGTGAGCGGCTGGCGAACGTGGGCCAACCGGAACGGGCCCAAGGGAAACCGACGGAAACTTCGCGAGGGCGTAACAGGTGTGAAATGAAGAAGAAATCTTCGACAACTACCCTGGGGTCCCCCCCACACGCCACGAGGAAGAAGGAGGCAGTATGCCCAGGTGCCCACTCTGCGGATCAGCCCACATCGTTGTCACCTTCCGCCCGCAGCGTCGGGGTCACTGCTTCGGTTGCGACCTCCAGTGGGGGCTTGACGGCGGAGGGTCCGCCGCAGCGGCGCAGGGTGGAGCGTCGTTTTAATCTAGCGAAACGCTACGTAGCGGTTTCGAATCAGATTTCAAGGCCCCAAGGGTTCCACGAGCCCACACGCTCCAGGCTGGGGATCACTTGGTGGGGGATGGGAGGAGGGTGGACGTGCAACAAGTCGAAGCGCAACGAGCGGAGGGGTATGACCGGCGGTGGTGGATCCTCGCGGTCCTCTGCCTCAGCTTGCTCATCATCGTCATGGACAACACGATTCTCAATGTGGCGCTGCCCACCCTGGTTCGCAAGCTCAAGGCATCCGAGAGCCAGCTGCAGTGGATGGTGGACTCCTACACGCTGCTGTTCGCGGGGCTGCTGCTCACCATGGGCAACCTCGGCGACAAATTCGGACGGCGCTCGACGCTGGGTATCGGGCTCGCGATTTTCGCAGTCGGCTCGGCGATGTCCTCGTTCGCAGGCTCGCCGGGGCAGCTCATCGCCACCCGGGCGGTCATGGGCGTCGGGGCGGCCCTGATCATGCCCGCGACGCTGTCCATCCTCACGAACGTGTTCCCGCCCGAGGAGCGGGCCAAGGCCATCGGTATCTGGGCGGGCATCTCGGGCGTGGCCATCGCCCTCGGCCCGGTCATCGGTGGCTTCCTGCTGGTCCACTACTGGTGGGGCTCGATCTTCCTCATCAACGTCCCGGTGTGCATCCTGGCCCTGGTCGTTGGCCGGATGATCATCCCGAACAGCCGGGACCTCGACGCCCAGCGCCTCGACCCGGTCGGTGCCGGCCTTTCGATCGTCGGCCTGGTGGCCCTCGTCTACGGCATCATCGAGGCCCCGGGCAAGGGTTGGAGCTCGCCCTCCATCATCGGTTCGCTCGCAGTGGCGGCGGTCGTCCTGACCTCCTTCGTGCTCTGGGAGCTGCACAGCGACCACCCGATGTTGAACGTGCAGTTCTTCAAGAACCCCAGGTTCACGGCAGCGAACATGTCGATCACGCTGGTGTTCTTCGCCCTGTTCGGATCCATCTTCTTCCTCACCCAGTACCTGCAGTTCGTGCTCGGCTACACGGCGCTGCAGGCGGGCCTGCGGCTGGCGCCGATGGCGCTCGTCCTGATGGTCGTGGCGCCGTTGGCCGGGCAGCTCGTCGCCAAGGTGGGCACGAAGGCCATGGTGGCCGCGGGCATGGCGATCGGTGCCGGCGGCCTGTGGTACCTGTCGCAGACCGCGCCGGCGTCCGGCTACTGGCACGTGCTCGGGGGCCTGGTGATCATCGCGGCAGGGCTGTCCATGTCGATGGTGCCGGCCACGGAGTCGATCATGGGCTCGCTCCCGCCAGGCAAGGCGGGCGTCGGCTCGGCCATGAACGACACGACCCGGGAGGTCGGCGGTGCCCTCGGGGTCGCCATCCTCGGGACCGTGCTGACATCGCACTACTCGACGGCGATCGCCAAGGCCTTCGGTGCCCTGCCGGCGCCGCTGGTGGCGGCCGCCAAGAGCTCCGTCGGCGGGGCCATCGCCGTGGGTCAGTCGATCGGCGGCCAGGTCGGCCAGGCGCTCGTCGCGGTGGCGAAGTCGACGTTCATCACCTCCATGGGCTCGAGCCTCAAGATCGCAGCGATCGTCGCCCTTGGCGGGTCGGTCATCTCGGCGATCTGGCTGCCGAACCGGCCTCGCCACGAGGGGGGACACCAGGCCGCGAGGGATGCGGAGCTGGAGCCCGTCGGCACGGAGGCAGCGATGGTGGAAGAGCTGGCCGCGGAGGAGTTCGCCGCCGGGGGCGTCGAACGGTGAGCAGCGGCTCCTCACCGACCGGAGTAGACGTAGGTGCCGCCCCGGCGCATCGCGCGCCGGGGCGGCCTCGCAGCATCGAGGCGGACCGTGCGATCATCGAGGCCATCGTCGACCTGCTGGTCGACCGGGGCTACCGCGAGGTCACCATCGAGGGGGTAGCCGCACGGGCCGGGGTTGCCAAGACCACGATCTACCGCCGCTGGCCCAGCAAGGCCGACATGGTGGTGGAGGCGATCACGGCCTGCAAGAAGGACTGCCTGGTCCAGGAGGTCGCCTGCCCGACCGACACCGTTGCCTGCATGCTCGTCCGGATGCTCTCGACGCTCGCCTGCTCGAAGATCGCCAAGATCCTCACCGGGCTCGCCGTGGAGATGGCCCACAACGAAGAACTGGCGGTGGCGGTGCGGGAAGGGCTGCTGAAGCCGAACCGGGACGTGGTCATGCACCTCCTGCAGCGTGGGGTCGACACCGGCGAGTTCCGCCCGGACGCCAATCTCGGCCTGGTCGCCGACGTCCTCGTCGGACCGGTGTTCTTCCGCCTGCTCATGAGCGGCGACGAGGTCACGCCGGACCTCGCCACCGAGACGGTGGACCTCGTGCTGCGGGGCATCTCCGCCTGAGGCGGTTCGTCCGGGCTACAGGGCGGCGATCTTGGGGATGACCTCCCTGCCCACGATCTCGATGGGGTCGATCCGCTCCACGCCTCGCAGGGCGCCGATCGCGCCATCGGCTCCGGCCTCCGCGAGCGCAGCAAGCTCGTCGATCACCTGTGGCACTCGCTCGCCGTTGTCGCCCACGTCCATGACGTAGTAGACGGTCTTCTCGATGGTGTCGAAGTCGCGGCCCACCGCGTCGCAGTGGCGCCGCAAGACTTCCAGCTTGGCCCGGAGCTCGTCCGGACCGGTGAAGAAGTTGCAGGCGTAGGCGTAGAGGGCCACCAGGCGCAGCGTCTTCCGTTCGCCGCCCCCGCCGATCAGGATGCGCGGCCGGGGGATGGACAGCGTCTTTGGCGAGCTCAGCGTGCGGCCGAGGTGGTAGTGCTTGCCCTCGAACGGCCCTTCGTCGCCGCTCCACATCTGGAGGATGATCTTCAGGGTCTCCTCGAGGCGTTCGAAGCGCTCCGACACGGGCGGGAACGGCACGCCGAGCCCGGCGTGCTCCTCCTCGTTCCAGGCGGCGCCGATGCCGAGCCACGCCCGCCCACCGGACAGCACGTCAAGCGTGCTCACGGTCTTGGCAAGGATGCCCGGGTGCCGGTAGGTGACCCCGGTCACGAGGGTCCCCAAACCGGCGGTCTGGGTGTGGGCGGCGAGGAGGCCGAGCGTGGTGTAGGCCTCGAGCATCGGCTCCTCGGTTGCGCCGATGCTCCGGATCTGGAAGAAGTGGTCCATCACCCAGATGGAGTCGTAGCCGACGCCGTCTGCCGTCCGCCCGATCTGGGCGAGGGTGGGCCCGATCTCCGCCTCGCCGCCGGGCCACGTGAACGAGGGAATCTGCAGTCCCAGCTTCATGGTCGCCTCCCTTGTGGTGCCCCCCGAATCAGTCTACCTACCGCTCGTCCCCGACAATCCGGCTGTTGTCGGTTACGCTCGGCCTGATGGCAAGCGAGCAGACCCCGGAGCGGAGATCGCCAGCGCCCCGCACGGTCGTGGCGGCCGGGATGGTGATACCGCTGATCCTGGTGCTCGTCGTGACCTTGGCCCGCCAGGGCACCAAGCCAACCCGCCGGCCGACCGTTGTGGCCACCACGTCGTCGCCGTCGCCTACGGGAACGACCACGGTCACACCGTCGGCGTCCCCCGGCGACACGCTGTCACCCAGTGAGTCTCCGTCGTCGACGGCACCGGTCGCGGCGCCGACGGGGTCCGCCTCGGAAGGGGCCCCCGCAAGCTCGCTGGGGCCACCCGCGGCGGGCGACCCCGTGCCCGCCGTCTCCACGATCGTCTACGTCAATGGTCCGGCGACGATCCAGGTCTACGGTGCCGCCGACGCGGGGAAGCCGGGAACGAGGCTGCCGGGCCACAACAGCATCGACCAGCCCTCGGCCTTCCTCGTGCTGGACCAGCAGCCGGGCTGGTTCCACGTCCTGCTCCCTGTCAAGCCCAATGGATCGAGCGGATGGCTGAAGGCGTCGGATGTCCAGGTCGCGACGACGAACCACTACCTGCGGGTGACGGTCTCGCAGTTCCGCATCGATGACTACGTCGACGGTACATGGCAGGCCGGGTACCGGGTGGCGGTGGGCAAGCCGAGCACGCCGACACCCACCGGCCTGTACTACATCCTGGCCAGCCAGGCCGTGAGCCAGGCTCCGTACACGCCGGGCATCTTCGCCCTGTCGGGTTTTGCCCCCCAGCCGATCCCCGGCTTCCTGGGGGCCACGCTCGGCCTCCACGGGTGGACGGACTCGAGCGTCATCGGCACCCGTGCCTCCAACGGCTGCATCCGGCTTGCCTCGAAAGACATGGACCCCTTGCTGCACTCGCTGCTGCTCGGCACGCCGGTGGATATCGTCGCCTGAGGCAGGCCCGCAAAAAACAGGCCCGCCGGCTGGAAGCCGGCGGGTCGTGTGCCTCGTGACCAGCCTCTATGCGGTGACTTCGCTGGCGCGTCGTGGGTACGAGTGGCGACCCATGCGCTCGCCCTCTTCGAGGGTCTCGACGGAGATGTGGTGAGGGACGGTCTGGGTCTCGGCGTTCGCCCCGACCTTGGCGAAATCGATGTTGCTGTAGTGCGAGGCTGTCGCGGGGGCCGCGGTGTCCGGTGCCATGGTGCATCTCCTTCACTGTTTCGAAACGAGACGATCTCGTTTCGTTACTCGGCTTACCATGAATAGCTTCTAATACGGACGGGTTCCGTATCGGATATCATCGCTCCGGAGGTTCGTGCATGTCCGATCGTGCCCATTTGGAGGGTTCCAGCCCCTCGCACCGCCCCCCGGGGCGTCCCCGCAGCCCCACGGCGGAGCGCGCCATCCTGGATGCCACCCTTAAGTTGTTGGCCTCCGAGGGCTTCGAGCGCCTGACCGTCGAGGGTGTCGCCACGGCCGCCGGGGTGGGCAAGGCCACGATCTACCGCAGATGGTCGTCGAAGCTGGCGCTCGTGCTTGCCGCGGTCGGTGAGCTCTCGGCTCACCCGCTGCCGGAGCTGACGACCGGCCGGACGCGAGATGATCTCGTCAGCCTGCTGCGCCACATCATCGAAGCCTTGACCGGGACCATCGCCGGGCGCATCCTCCCGGACCTGGTCGCCGAATCCGCCCGCAGTCCCGAGTTGCTCGGCCTGCTGCACGACTTCTGGATCTCGAGGCGGGCGCTGATGCTGGCGGTCCTGCGTCGGGGATCGGCGCAGGGCGATCTCCCGGACGACGTCGATCACGAGCTGATCGCGGACCTCCTCTACGGCCCCGTCCACTACCGGTTCCTGATCAGCGCCGCGCCTGTCGACCCCCAATTGGCGGAACAGCTCGTGGACACCGTGATGGGGCAGTGGGGCCTCTCGGCCGGCCGGGGAAGCAGGGTGGAACCGCTGCACCGGTGAGCAACGACGTGGTTGACCTCCTGTTCGCGGCAGCGCGGACGGCCCTGGAGCGGGGGGAGTCGTTCCCCGCCCAGTTCGTGATCCCTGTGGGAGAGCGGCGGTGGCGTGTCGCGGCCCACGACCTGGTGGCCACCGGGCAGAACGACTTCGGCATCCCACCCAAGGCCTTCTCGCACGGGGCGGTGGGCATGCTCGTCGCGGCGCTGGGGGCGCAGGAATGCTACGCGGCTGAAGCGGTGGGTGCCGGCTCGGGGCCGGTCCTCGTGCCGGAGCTCGACCGGGCCGGCGAGAATGCCTTCAGGCAGGCAGTGGTCGTGACGGTGTTCGCAAAGGATCGCCTCGAGGTCCACGTGCTCCCGTGTGGCAAGGACGGCGAGGGGGCAGTGCGCTGGAGCGAGCCGACGGTGCGCTCCACCACCGAGCCAGGACCGCTCGGGGCGGCCCTGCCCCTGTGGCGGGCACTCAACCGGGAGCCCACGGCCCTTCCTCCCGCGGATGGCCTCATCGAGGACATGGTCGACAGCGGGTTCGTGGTGGTCGTCGAGGACTGAGGCCGCGGCCTGTCTGCTCACCATCGGTACGCACGCGGCGTTGATTGTCTGGTCCGACGGGGGTAGGCTCTACGAGAATCTGGTCCTGGTCCCCGACCGATTCGGTACGCAGGGGAGCAGGCTGGAGGCCGCCGGACCCCCCCACCCGGTCTAGGACTTCGCTTTCTTTGTCGGCTGCGCCGCGACCCAAGGGCGCGATGGGTAAGGGGGGAACGGCATGCTCGTGTGTCCTGCATGTGGGTCGGGATGGATCGTCGTCGGGTTGCCGCTTCGCGGCACCCTCAGTTGCCTGACCTGCCAAAACCGGTGGACGTGTAGCGCGGCGAGCCTGCGCAGGAGCCAGCGGGAGTGGTACGACCGCTACCTGGACGGTGCTCCGGAGCCGGGGAATCCAGAACCACCCTTGCCGTTCCCTGGGGTCACGCCGCCGAGCCCGGGGCCTGTGCAATGAAGGACATCACGGCCGGCCCGGCCCAGGACCAGAGGTCCCTGCCGGGCAGCGCTGACCCCGGCGACGGATGTCCGGCGGTCATGCAGGAGCCGCAACCCGTGGCGCCGATCGAGCGCGTGATCGAAGTCGCCCGAGCCAGGGCTTCCGATGCCTGGGCGGAGCGGCGAGGGTTCACTGCTCGCTCCCTCGAGCCGGTGGTGGCCCGCGGGAACGACGCCGCCGTCCACGTTGGCTGCCCCGGCGTGCAGGGCCTGTCCGCCCAGGAGGTGGCCGGCAGCATGCGGGGCCGGCACCACGACCACACCGTCTACGAGTCGATCGAAGAGGCAGCGCTGGCACTCCAGGACTTCCTCTTCGCCCACCAGAACCGGCTGGCGAGGGGTCGGAAGCTCGGCGGCTGTGCCACCACGCGGCCACTGCCGGTGTGGAGGCTGCACCGAGGCTCCGTCGACCAGGGCTCGTCCCGCCGCGTGGAGATCGACCTGGATCTTGGCGAGACCCTGTACCTTGGGCGCGGGCCGGTGCCACACTAGGCTGTCGTCGAAGTCCTTTTTGCGAGAATGTGGCGGCCCGTGGATACCCGAGCAGCGACCCGTCCCGAGAAGGTAGACAGGGACGACCTCAGTCGCCTCGACCTGCTGGTCTTCGGCGCCTGCGGGCTGATCGGCCTGGGCCTCGTCCTCCTGGCGGCATTCGGGGTCTATCCCTTCGCGGGCGTCGTGGTTGCCTACGTGCTGGGATACCTGCTCGAGGCGGCCGCGCACGGCCTCGCCGTCGCGCTGCTCGTTGCGGCGCTCATCGAGGCCCGCCATCCGAGGTGGACGTTCCTCGGGACGGGTGAGTACGTCCTGATGGCCGTGGTCACGCTGGCCCTCCTCGTGGGTCTGTTCTTCCAGGACCGCTGGGTCATCCACGTCGGGTTGGGGCCCGTGGCCACCTGGGGCTACTTCCTCTCCGCCGCCATCGGGTCCGTTGTCATGGCCGTCCTGACCTACCTCGTCATGCGGCCCGGCGGCTTCGAGGGCTCGACCGAGTTCATGAGCCTCCACGTGCTCGCCGGCCTCGTCGGTCTGGCCATCGGGGCCGGCCTCATGGCGGGGACGATCGGCATCCTTGCGTGGTACCGGCAGGCCAACCTGCCGAAGGCGTCCATCTCGATCCCGGTCGTCCACGGTATCGCGGGCAGCTACGTAGCCCTCGGCGACTCCTACTCCGCTGGGGAGGGGCTGCAGCCGTTCGACGCCGGGACCGGCGACATCCTGTCGGGCGGCACCGGGTGCGACCGCTCCCGGCAGGCCTACTCGCAGCTGCTCGTGTTCGAACCGCCCCTGCCGGGCGTGCAGTTCCCGGCGTGCTCGGGGGCCATCATCCCGGACATCTACACGGCGTTCCACAAGTACCCCAAGGGCCGGCCCCCGGTGACCGTCGGGCCCCAGGTCGACGGCGCCGTCCACCCCGACGTCGGCCTCGTGACCCTCACCATCGGAGGCAACGACGCCCTGTTCTCGGACATCGTGCAGCGGTGCTTCGAAATGTCGAACTGCATGAAGCGCCAGTTCGTCTCGCCCCAGCCTCTCTTCGAGCATCCGACGATGACCTGGCCCCCCTCCCAGCCCCTGCAGACGTGGGGCCCGGCGGCGGTGCAGATCGTCAGCCAGCGGGCCGCCACTCTCTACGCGAAGCTGCGCCAGACCTTCCCCAACGCGAGGATCGTGGCGCTCGGGTACCCGTACCTGTTCCCCGGGGGCCGGGCGGGTTTACAGCCGAACGACTGCGCCAGCATGCTGCGGCGCTACAGCCTGGTTGAGCGCACGGGGATCCGGACGGTGGCCGACCAGTTCAACAACGCGCTCTACGAGCAAGCCGTCGCCGCCCACATCGAGTTCGTGTCGCCGGTCGCGGTATGGGACGGCCACGAACCCTGTGGCACGAAGGGTCAGTACGTGAACTCGATCAAGCCCATCCTCAACGTCTCGAACCCGGTCGACGGCGGCTCGTTCCACCCGACCGCGGACGGCCAGCGCCAGCTGGCTGCGCTCGTCGCCTGCTACCTCAACCTCAACCCCCAACCCCCCAACGCCTTCGCCGATGGCCATGCACGCCCCATCTCGGTGACGGGGATCGTGGAGCCCTCGGCACTGGGCCTGGTGAACGCCCCCGGCTCCAAGGGGGCGCCGCTCAACTGCGCCGCCGGCTGACCCAGACCCATGAACGCACGTCCGTGCCGGAGCGCCTACTTTCCTCCAAAAGGTGCGCTATCCGCACTTTTTGGAGGAAACTCACTTCCCTCAAATCCTCCTAACCTCGCGGGCCCGTTGGCTCGGAACTCGTGGCCCGACAGGCGGCGGCTCGCTCGAGCAGCAGGGTGCGCTCGCGGCGGTTGCGCGTGAGGGATGCCGCCCGCTCGAACTCGGCACGGGCCTCCTCACGGCGCCCCAGCTTGGCGAGGAGGTCGCCCCGTACGCTCGGGAGGAGGTGGTAGGACTTGAGCGTCGGCTCGGAGACCAGCTGATCGACGACCTCGAGGCCCGCGGCCGGCCCGAACGCCATCGAGAGCGCGACCGCGCGATTCAGCTCCACCACCGGTGACGGGGCCAGCTCGGCGAGCGCGTCGTACAGGGCCGCCATGCGTGCCCAGTCCGTTGCTTGCGCCGAGGTGGCCCGTGCGTGGCAGGCGGCGATCGCCGCCTGCAGCCCGTAGGGTCCGTGCGCCTTGCCGAGGGCCTCGGCACGCTCCAGCGCGGCCAGGCCACGGCGGATCAGGACGTGATCCCAGCGGGCGCGATTCTGCTCGAGCAGCAGGATGGGTTCTCCCGACGGGCCGACCCGCGCCCTCAGGCGCGACGCGTGGATCTCCATGAGGGCGACGAGGCCGTGGACCTCCGGGTCCTTCGGGGCGAGTTCGGCGAGGATCCGTCCCAGCCGGAGCGCCTCCTCGCAGAGCACGGGGCGGACCCAGTCCTCCCCGGCCGTCGGCGAATAGCCCTCGTTGAAGATGAGGTAGAGCACGTCCAGCACCGACGACAGCCGGTCGGCCCGATCGGCAGCGCTCGGGACCTCGAACGGGACGCGGGCTTCGGCAAGCGTGCGCTTGGCCCGGACGATGCGCTGGGCCACCGTCGGTTCGGGGACGAGGAACGCCCGCGCGATCTCCTCGGTCGTGAGGCCTCCCAACAGGCGCAGCGTCAGCGCGAGCCGTGCCTCGGGGGAGAGCACGGGATGGCAGGACACGAACATGAGCCGCAGGAGGTCGTCGCCCACGTCGTCGTCGATCACGGCGTCGAGGTCCGGGACGGCCGCATGCTCCTGGGCTCGGAGTTCTTGGCCGAGCTGCTCCTGCTTGCGCTCGAACAGCTTGTTCCGGCGCAGCCGGTCGATCGCGCGGTGCTTCGCGGTGGCCGTGAGCCAGGCGCCCGGGTTGTCCGGGACGCCCGACTCCGGCCACTGCTCGAGTGCGGCGACGAGCGCGTCCTGTGCGAGCTCCTCGGCGACGCCGACGTCGCCGACGATCCTCGCCGCGCGGGCGATGACCTTGGCCGACTCGATCCTCCAGACCGCGTCGATGACGCGGTGGGCATCCGAGCTCGTCAAGCGCCTACGGGTTGCCGGCCCTCGCCTGCAGCTCGTCGCGCAGCTCCTGCTCGCGAGCGGCGTCCTCCGGGGGGAAGATCTCGGGCGGGAAGTCCGTTACCTCGAAGACCTGCCGAACCTCGATCTCGCCTTCGGTGTCCGGGCCGAACGGGGCGGGGGACCGCCTGGCCCATTCGATCGCCTCCTCCTTCGACTTCACCTGGATGAGCCAGTAGCCGGCGATCAGTTCCTTCGCCTCGGCGAAGGGACCGTCGGTCACGGTGCGCTTGCCTCCGGAGAACTTGACGCGGGCGCCCTTCGAGCTGGCCTGCAGCCCCTCGGCGGCGAGCAGCACGCCCGCCTTCATCATCTCCTCGGCGTACGTCCCCATCTCGGCGATGAGCTCCGCGCTGGGGAGAACGCCCGACTCGCTCTCGCTGTTCGCCCTGACCATGAGCATGAATCGCATCGTGGTGCCTCCTTCCCTGAAACCGGGCCCCCGACGCAGCCGGCGGGGTCTCAACCTGGCTCTACCCAAGACGTCGAACGAGGGCCGGCCCGATCGACACGCCGGACGATCTTTTCTTGCTCCCGGGTCCCGGGATCAGGTCGGGAGTCAGGTCGAGGGTCACGTCGGGGGTCAGGTGTGCCTCGACACAAGTGAGGTAGTTTTTCTTTGCATAGCGCAGGCTTCTTACCACACTTCCATCCCCCGGGAGGTGCCCTTATTGGACGACTGGCCGGCTCTTCCGTACGAAGAATGGCGCGACACCCTCGCCACGCTGCACATGTACACCCAGGTGGTGGGCAAGCTGCGGGTTGCCCAGTCGCCGTTCGAAGCACAGTGGGCCAACACCGGCCTCTACCTCACCCCTCGCGGTCTGACCACGTCGGCGATTCCCTACGGCCTCGCAAGCTTCGACGCCGAATTCGACTTCGTCGATCACGCCCTCGTCCTGCGTGCCAGCGACGGCGGCGTGGAGCGCATCGCGCTCGCTGGTCAGGACGTCGCCGACTTCTACCAGCAGGTGATGGACGCGCTCAAGCGTCTGGGCATGCCGGTGACGATCACGGTGCTGCCCCAGGAGGTGCCGGACCCCATCCCCTTCCCCGAGGATCGGCAGCATCACACCTACGACCCGGTCTCCGCCCGGCGTTTCTGGGAGGTCCTGTCGCGCATCGACACCGTCATGAAGCGCTACCGGGCACGCTTCTGGGGCAAGACGTCGCCGGTGCACTTCTTCTGGGGCTCGTTCGACCTGGCGAACACCCGCTTCTCCGGCCGTCCCGCCGAGCCGCCACCCGAGGCAGGGACGATCATGCGCTACGCGGAGGACGCCGAGCAGATCTCCGTCGGGTTCTGGGCGGGTGACGAGCGGAACCGGTTCCCGGCCTTCTACGCCTACGCCTACCCCAGGCCCGACGGCTGCGATGGGGTTGTGTGCCGGCCGGAGGCGGCATTGTGGGCGGATGCGGCGGGGCTCTTCCTGCTGCCCTACGACGCGGTACGAACCGCTCCTGACCCGGCGGCAGCCATGACCGAGTTCTTCGAGAGCACGTACGACGCCTGCGCCGCCCTCTTGGGCTGGCCGGACGATCTCGTCGACCATCCCCGGCCCGGCGCCTGAGGGCCCCGGGCAACCCAATCACTCAGGAACGATCGCACAGCGCACGGCAGCCCGTGGGCGGCGTCTGAAGGTGGTCGTGCGGGTGGGCAGCCCCCTGCACAACTTCCTGCGCAACGCGGAGCCCGGCACCGCCTGGGTGGGCCCCACGTTGCTTGCAGTCCACCGCCTGGTAGGCCAGCGCCCCATGTTCAAACGAACGTCGAGCCACAACGTGCAGAAGTGCTCTGTTTGGTCAACGTTGCTTGGGGCATGGTTGCTTCCTTACGCAGTTCGCTCGCTGGTGGTGGACTGGCTGGCGTTGTTCGGGACCACGCCAGCGGGTCCGTCGAAGAACTCCACCAGCACCGGGGCGATGGCCTGTGCCTTCACCAAGTGGGTCTGCCCCTGAAGGGTGCGGTGCTGGGCGCCAGGCAGGAGGTCCGCGAGGGCTCGCATGGCGTTGGCCATCCACGCCGGGCTCTCCCCGCCGGCGGCCACGAGCACCGGCATCGTGACCGCCCCCCAGCGCTGGGCGGGCAGCGGACTGCCGGATCCGGTGTCGCCCAGGACCCGGAAGTCGTAGGGGAGCGTGTGGGCAACGGCCTTGAGCTTCTTCCATGCCGGCGTGAGGCGCATCATCGTGACGGCGATGGCCGGCGCTCCCGCGGTCTTCATGAAGACCTTGAGGGCGTCACCCCGGCGATCTGCCGCAATGAGGCCGTCCATCCGTGCAAGGTAATCAGCCGGGCGCGCCGGGTGCGTGTCGTCGACGATGAACGGTGCCTCATACAGGGCCAGCTTCGTGATGCCTGTGAGGCGATTCGCCGCCTCGAGGGCGAGCGCCGCTCCCGAGGAGATGCCGTACGCGTACGCCACCCGCCGACCTCGGCGATGAGCGCTTCGATGTCCTCGACCTCACGCTCGACGGCGTAGGGCTGTGTGTCCCCACTCTCGCCCCGACCGCGACGGTCGTAGGTGATCACGGTGAACGACGGGGCCAACGCGGCTGCCAGCTTGCCGCTCGGCCCGAACCCTCGGTGGCACAGCGCTCCGTCGACCAGGAGCAGCGGCTGGCCGGCGCCGACCATCTGGTAGGCGATGGACGTTCCATCCTTCGAAATGACGGTCTGGGTCATCGTGCTCTCCTTTCCCTTGATCCCCGTTCTTCGGGGTCCCGTTTTTTTTGAGCCCCCTGCCGCTGGCATGAGCCTTCACTCAAATGAGACGCCGATGCCCATGGCGACTCATCGGTCCTTCCCCGCCTTTTTTGGATCGGATCCCGACCTGGTGCGGGAGACGGCGACCAGGACCGCGGGCTCGCGCCCGACGCTGTGCAGCGCGCGCAGCGACAGGCCGGTCAGGCAAAGGGTGGCCCCGACTCGGAACCGCTGGCGGAGACCGCTGCTCCCCTCCAGCACCACGTCGCCGGCGTGGAGGACGACGCATCGAGCCAGTCGGCATCGTCGTAGCAACGGCTCTCCCCGGGCTCGACGGTGATCACCACACGCTCGAATCCCGGTGGGAGGCGGCGCTCCAGCAGCGAGAGCGGTTCCCAGCCCTCGAAGGTCGCCCGTTTCCGCCACGCCCGCAGGAACGTCTCCTGAACCCGGTCCTCCGCTTCCTCGAGCGAGCCGAGCATCCGGTAGCAGTGCACGTGCAACTCGGGCCGGTACCGCTGCGCGAGCCGAGCGAACGCCAGGTCGTCGCCCCCGGTGGCGGCAGCAACGATGGCGTCGATGTCGGCCTCTTGCATGTGCTGCCTCCGATCACCCAGGTCCGCCGACAAGGACTGCATCACTGAGTGAGGCGCCGTCCGGCGCCCGGACTCATCGGTCGGGGGGAGCGTTTGATGGGGTCCGGGGCCTCGGATTCATGCCGATGCTCACTCAGCGTGGTCGATGAACCCCTCGACCACGTCTTTCGCTCTGGGTTTCCTGAGATCCACAAACTTCTTTGAGTACCAGACGTCGTAGAGCAACGGTCTTTACTCAAAGAAGAATTCGGGTGCCCCTCAGGCCGCAACGGGTCCCCACGCAGCGTGACGAGTCCACAGAGGTAGGGCTGCCCGGGGGCGGTCGCCGGGTCGCCCTTGTCTGGATGTGGTCCCCTTCCCCCAAGTCCGCCGGATTGGCACCACGGATGCACTGCTGGGCGGGCGCGTCCGGTCCTACGTCGAGAAGGGCAACCTGGTCCCCGACGACACGAGGGTTTCATACTGTTTCCTGTAGCCCTTGCATGGCCTCATGAAAGGAACCCACGGGCTCGATGCCACACGTCACGTGCAGCCCAATCATGATCATCGGAACCGAGCGTTCCGGCTCCAACCTTCTCCGTCTCGTCTTGAACTCCCATTCGCGAATCGCGATTCCCCACCCTCCGCACTTCATGCGATACCTGGCGACAATCGGTCCATCGCTTCAGTCCGGTTCGTAGCGAGGCCGGCCGTTACCCGCTAGGTCGTGCGGGGATTGGGAACAAGGGTTCGACCATAAGTGGGCATTCGCCCACGACCGGTCGGATTTGGGCCAGGTGTTCGCTTTTGGCTTGTTTGCCGCCCCAGTCGGTGCTATGAGTGCGGACCGCTGGCGCAGGAGGCGGTCAGTCGAGCCCTTCGGCCCTGAGGATGGCTTCGGTAATAGCCCCGAGGTCGGCCGGCGCCGCCGAGGGGGATCCCAACCCGAGAACATCCGCGGACACGAGGTCGAAGAGGTCAACCAAGGCACGGAGGGCCCGCATGAGTTCCGCGCGCTCCAGGCTTGCCGGATACGTCGCCAGCAGGTGTTGTTGCGTCCCTGCAGGCAGGCGTTCCTCAAGCCAGCGAAAACCTTCACGTGGCAAGCCATGGCGCTGATGCAAGAACGGCAGCAGTGCTTGTTGGCGCATCACCTCAAGGGATGAGTCACCCTCAAACAGCTCCCCACGGGCGATTTTGGTGTACGTGTACCACGCCCAGCCGGTGAATTTCCGGAACAGGTCGGGAAAGTCCTCAGGTGGGAGCGTCGCCGGGTGGGAAAGAGTTCGCTCCAGTGTTCCCGCTGGGTCGTGCAGAACAATGTGTGCCGGGTCGGTCACGTTCTCTTTGGGGGCGAAGTCAATGTCCACTTTCACGATCTGTCCTTGGATGTCGAGGAATATGATCCAAACGTTGGGGAGGGGTATGTGCGTGGCGCGGAAAACCGAGACCGCGCGACCGAGTCCGCAGATGTCAGCGACCACTGCCTCCTGCCAGGCTGGCTCGGCAACCCATCCAGGAGGCACAACGACAAGGTCGATGTCGGCATAGGCATCGGCATTGCCCCTGGCCAAGGACCCCTTCAAAGCGACGGACGCGTCACCCCGCTGGCGAAGGACATCGAGGCAGTCGCCCAGGATGCGCCTTAGGATCGGCTGGTTGTCAAGCCGCGCCATGACCTCAGCCTCCGGGGAGCTCATGGCAATGGGTTCCCTCGTACGCGAGTAACGGTTGGACCCGAGCAATCTAGCCCTTCGACCAACAGGTGTCCAGGGAACGGTGACTAACAGCGTGATGTGGCTTCACCTGGAACCAATTCGCCACTGGGACGTGGCCCCACCCCAACAACCCACCACTCCCGTACGCTGCCTTGCTGTCCAGGCGATCGAGCAAGGGAGAAGAAGACGCCGAAGGTGGAGCGGTTGGAGGATATTCGCAGGGATCACCGGATCGAGGCCCGGGCGTGAGCGCCACCTCGGACGATGTCTGGATGTCTGTCGGAGCGAGTCAAGCCGACACTTATTCAGTGGTCTCCGAATGCTTCCTTACCAGTCTGCTCTCCGACTTTACTTCAACCCGGAAATCGCGAAGCAACTCAACGACCCCTTCAGCGCCACCGTCAACATCGGTCACCTTCAAGGTCCCGTCTGGGAGCTCGACCTCCGTCATCAGATCACCGGGAGCCGGGACAACCCCTCCCGGTGGTCCGTTCGTGGGCCGAACGACGAGCCCCGATAGGTTACCCCTTGTGTCATGGAATACGAGGACCTTCATCCTTCCTCCATTTTCTGCCTGGTTAGGGAGCAACTCCCCCAACCCAAACGGCGTAATTGGCGGCGTCTGGGCCCACATTGCGGACGATGCAATCGATAAAGCGGTCGCCGGTAGGGGTCGCGTGACTCCAGACCCTTGTCACTTCCATCATGCGATCCGCTCCCTCAAGGGCGATGGGATGAGCAGTCACAGCGACGGCATCGGCGTACCAGGGCCAAGGGCCGAACCACCAGTGCCACTCGGTTCCGGGGGCAGTCGAACTGGCGTCGGACTGGCGCACTTGGTCCAAGTCGGCTTCGACATGCAGCGCGGCTCCGGTGACGGCCGAGAGTATGGCGTCAGGGTCGATCGAGACTGTGAACCTGATGACTTCGCTCTTTCCAGCCGCGAGACTGCCTCCGGGGACCGGGACGAAGCCCTTGATCTCGCCGCCCCGGGCTGTCCCGCCGGTCAGCGGAACCGCGACGAAGGTGCCTTGGGTCGCGCTGTCCGCGAACAACAGATGTACCTGGTGGGCGAGGACGCCTCGGGCGCCGGCGTTGTCGCCCGTGATGACGATGCCGACGCGGGCGTCAGGGATAGACGCCGGCGAGTGGTTGGTCACGGTGGCGGTGATGGTGGCGCGGGAGCTGCCCGGAACGAAGGTCGCCGGAAGCTCGGTCACAATCGTGGGCGCACTCCGGTCAGCGGCAGGCCCTTGGGCGATCACGACCTGGTCGGACTGTCCCGTGGAGCCCTCGATTGCTTGGACGTCACAAGCCACGTCGCCACTCGATGCCTGGTACCTGACCGTGACCACCCCGGAAACGTCGGTCATGGCGACCGTCCCCGGCGGCGGGTTCAGGGATCCGCACTGGCCCGGTGAACCGTCCTTCGTTTCGCTACGGAAGGTGACGTCGTCCCCGCCCACGGGGGCCCCGTTGGGGTCGAAGACGGTCGCGGTGATGGTGGCAACCCCGTCCGCAACGAGCTTGTCGTCGCCGGCACGGATGACGATGGAATTTAGGGCTGGCTGCGTCGCCGGGGCCTCGCGTCGGGCGTTGGCTTGCACGTCGCTCTGGACACAGCCCCCCTGTGGGCTCACCCCGTAACTGACGTTGCTGAAGTTGGTCTGGGTGTAGTACGTCCCACCGTTGATCACTTGGGTGTAGCGAGTGGTCTCGGGATGAGCCGGGTCTGTCGACCCCAACGGTGGCCCGTAGTTGCCGTTGCACATGTCTCCGTTCTCGTTCGTGCCCTTGGTGTCCAGCCAGGCTTGCGGGCTCGTCGGATCCGTTATGGCCTCGATGATCTCGTGGCTCAGCGTGTCCACCTGGGTATCGGCCGCTGCGTCCCCGTTTGGAGCTTGGCCGTTGGGGCAGACGTTGCCGTAGGGCTCGACGGCGAAGATCAGGGGACTGCCCGAGGCCGTCTTCGTTGCGCTGTGAAAGGCGCAGAAGGTGGAACCCGACTTCTCCCCGTCTGGCTCGATCCCGACCTGGGCCTCCTTCGGGAGGAAGACGGGATAGAGGTGCGCCAGGTCGGCCGGCAGGCGGTTGGCCGCGACGAAGGCCTTGAGTGCGTTCGTGAACCGCGAGTACTCGATGCACGCCTTGTACCCGGGATCCGGCGTGCAGCCGGCCGGGAAGTCGGCTCCGTCAACGATGGCCCTGCCGGCGTGGACGAGGTAGTCGATGTTCGAGTACTCGGTGTCGACGGAGTACACGTTGTCATCGCTCCCGCTGGCCGCGGCCACGTTGGCGATGTACGTGTTGACGATGCTCATGTAGCTCTTCGGGAAGCTGTAGCCGGCGGGCTTCCAGTAGATCGGCGTGATCGTTGTTTCCCCCGGATGCGCGCGGGTTCCCATGACGGGTCCACCGTGGTTCTTGAGTGGTGGCGCGCAGCCGTCGCAGATCAGCGGTTCGGGACTGCTCGTTTGGGTAGGCGTGTTCGACGTGCCGGACCCTGCGGTGGCTGTCGGGTCGGGGGCGATTCCTGGTTGCGCGAGCAGGAGGGATCCCGATGCTTCTGCGATAGCGCTCTGTTGCGGGAGGTCTGAAGGCGACGAAGGCGGTCCAGCAACCTGGACCTGGTTCGGTTTCTGCGGACCGCTCCCAGCGGTTGGTCCTTGAGCGTCACCCCTGCCAGTGGCCCCCCATATCGCCACTCCTGCGGCGGCAAGCGTCAGGACTGCCGTCCCGCCCGCCACTAGTCGTTCCCGTCGTAGCCACCGAGCACCATCTCGAAGTCTCACGCCCATTCCTTGCTATCCCTTTTCGCTTGGCGGTCAGGCGAGGATGCCGCCAAACGCTAATTTAGCCCGACTCGCCCAGAGGCCAATCCTGTACGGGGCGGGGCTTCGATTGCAAGGCGACGGCCGCACCGTGATGGTGCCCATGCATCGGGAGCTGGCCCGCGGAACCCTGCGCTCGATCCTCCGCCAAGCCGACTTCATTGCGGGAGGAACGGCGTATATCCGATCCTGCCGATGGGGACTGGCCTCGGGGATGATGGGGCCGAAGTGGGGCCGATGGCATGGTAGGAGGGGTGATTGGGACGCCAAATATGGCTTCTCGCTGTCTGGAGTGGGTGGTTTCCACGGCGGCAGCGGCCGACGCCCCGCCTGGATTGGGCCGATCGGCGGCACTGGTCACGGTGAGTGGTTGGCTGTGCGCCGCCACTCGGAGTAGCGAGGGGGGCGTGGCCGCTGGAAACCTTCTTTGTGTGAAAAAGCGCGATATTGACATTCTAAACACACAAAGAAGGTTCTCGGCCCTCTCCACGGCCCCACCGGAAAGTGCGATCAGCGTCAGACGGCGCCCTGAGCTCGAAGTCCGACCACGGTCGGTGAGCAACCGGGCAGCGCGTTCCGGCATCGCCTCGGATGTTGCGTGTATGTACACCCACTCCAACGGCGAGGAGCCCAAAAACCGATGCTCCTGACACCTGCTGACGAGGTTTCTTCTGAAGCTGGGAAGTCCGGTCGAAGCGAGGGCCTGGAGCCGCCATTTGAGGAGCTGCTCCGCCGCGCACGGCCGTGGTTTCCTGGGGGTTCGCCTTCAGGTCCCCGCGGATGGGCGATTAGGTCGGAGTCCAGTCATTCGGGACGCTTCCTGGAGGAACGCGGCCCTCGCCCGAAGGCTGGCCGCGGCGCCTCGTCGATCACGTCCCGAGGCGGAGGCGCCGTAGTTGGCACACGGCCCTCCGTGTCTAGCAGCGGAGAGCCCCCCTGATCGTCCCGCGCGACCAGGTCGGCACGCACCTTGCTCAAGTCCTGTTGTCGTTTGGTGAGCTCCGTCGCCTGGGCGGACACGGACCTCATCGCCTCGACCGAGCGGCTCATTGCCTCGGTTCTCGCCCGCATCTCCGCACGGAGCGCTTCGAGCTCGGCCGCGTCCGACGACTTTGACCCTCCCCGCCACGTCTTCGGGCGATTCATGATCTCCTTCGCCCGAAGCCCCATCTCGTGCAATGCCGCGTCGTGGGCCGCCGATTCCCCGTGCAACCTCTTCAAGGTCTCACGGAGTGTGGCGAGTTGGCGCTCAGCCCTTGTCAACTCCTCTTCGATGCCACCCAGCGAATTCTGCACCCGTGGCCTCACTCCCCAAGTCGATTCGTTCGCGGACGTCGCAATGCCCCGTCCGCCACCGTCATCGTATAGCGGCCTACCAAGTTGCGACGGCCCCGACGGGGTCCGGACGACCCTCAACCGCAACATCTCAGCACCGACTAACTCGTTCGTCTGCTGCGACGAGGGCCGCGGCGGCGCCCGTGCTGCGCCTGCGACGCTCGCTGTGCTGGTCCTCGCCGGACTTGCGGTCAAAAAAGGGCTCGAAGGCTGGGGTGATGACGACATCGATTGATGCCCCGGCTCCTACCCGCGCACCTGCCTCGACGTCGGTACGGTGGTGATCCACACGGCCGGCGAGGTGAAGCGGCGAGGTGAAGCGGTGAAGGCTGAAAGGGCCGAAGACGTCAGCGTGACCGACGAGGCTGTTCGGTTCACGTCCGATCTTATCCGCATCGACACGGTCAATCGTGGTTCGGGGGACTGCTGCGAGCGGCCCGCCGCAGAGTATGTGGCCGAGCGCCTCGCCGAAGCGGGCGTCGATCCCGTGGTGCTCGAATCGGCTCCCGGCCGTACCAACGTCGTGGCCCGCATTGCGGGGTCGGAGCCCCAGCTCGCCGCTCTCCTCGTCCACGGCCATCTCGACGTCGTCCCGGCCGAGGCTTCCGAGTGGACCATTCACCCCTTCTCGGGAGCTGTGACGGATGGCAGTGTCTGGGGGCGCGGGGCGCTCGACATGAAGAGCATGGATGCAATGGTGCTCGCCGTCGTCCGATCCTGGGCGCGTACCGGCCGGCGTCCCCGCCGCGACATCGTGCTCGCGTTCACGGCCGACGAGGAAGACACAATGGCCTGTGGTTCTGGATGGCTGGTGGATCACCATCCCGGGCTGTTCGAGGGATGCACGGAGGCGATCGGCGAAGCCGGCGGCTTCGCCGTGCACGCCGCAGGCGGCCTGCGGCTCTATCCCATCGCGACGGGCGAGCGGGGAACCGCCTGGATGAGGCTCACCGCCCGCGGGAAGGCCGGACATGGGTCCCAGGCGAATCCCGACAACGCGGTGGCCCGCCTATCGGCCGCCGTTGCCCGGATCGGCGCCCACCGGTGGCCGCTCCGCCTCACCCCCGCCGTGCGCGCCACACTGACAGAAATTGCGGCAGCACTGAACATCGCATGGAATGGTGGTGCCGAAACCGATGCGGACGTCGAGGCCGTACTCCAGCAGATCGGTGCCGCGGCCTGGCCGGTGGCTACCACCCTGCGGAACAGCGCGACTCCCACGATGGTGCACGCTGGCTACAAGGTCAACGTGGTTCCCCGCGATGCCTTGGGGTTCGTCGACGGCCGCGTGCTGCCAGGATGCGACGGAGAGTTTGCCTTGACGATCGATGAGCTCACGGGTCCCCAGGTCGCGTGGGAATACGTGCACCGTGCGGCTCCCCTCGAGGCGCCATGGGAGTCGCCCATCTTCTCGGCGATGCGCGCAGCGCTCCTGGCCGAAGACCCCGATGGGCTGCCCGTACCGTACTGCATGTTCGGGGGCACGGATGCAAAGAGCTTCGCGCGGTTGGGCATCGTGGGATATGGCTTCACGCCGCTGGCCCTGCCGCCGGATTGCGACTATCACCTTCTGGTGCACGGTGTGGACGAGCGAGTGCCGGTGCAGGCGCTTGATTTCGGCACGCGCGTGCTCGATCGGTTCCTGACCGGAGTGCGCTGACTGCATGCCAGCCCCCTCGGACACCCGGATCCCTCCGGTGGCGCCCACGGAGCCATGCGTGCGAAGGATCCACGGCGTCGCGAGTCCGGATCCGTACGCGTGGATGCGCAATGCCAGCGACCATCGGTTGATCGACTACCTCCAGCAGGAGCGGGCCTGGTACGAGGAGGCAACGGCGAATCTCGAACCGCTGCGCAGCGAACTGCGCTCCGAGCTGGTGAGCCGGCTCCCAGCCGAGGAGGAATCGATGCCGTGGCGGTGTGGCCCGTACTCCTATCTGCTCCGAACGCCGGCCGGGGCTGAGTACGCGCGGCTCTGCCGGCGAGGCGGGGAGGATGCCGCGCTCGAGGTGGTGTTGGACACGGACGTGCTCGCAGCGGGCCATGCCTATCTGCGGTACGGCGTCTGTAACCCCAGCCCGGATGGCCGGTATGTGGCCTACTCGGTGGACTTCGCCGGGGACGAGACCTTCGAGCTGCGCTTCCGTGACACGGTCTCGGGCGATGACCTTCCCGAGCGGATACCCCGAACCCAGTACGGCAGCGCCTGGAGCAGCGATTCGTCGGCCCTCTTCTATACCGTCCACGACGCAGCTCACCGTCCCTGCCGGGTGTACCGCCACGTCATCGGAACCGACCCCGATGCCGACGCCGTCGTCTACGAGGAGGACGACGAGCGGTTCCATCTCAACCTCTCCGCTACCCGAAGCGGACGCTGGATTGTGATCTCGAGCGAGAGCCGCGACACGACCGAGCAATGGCTGATCCCGGCTGGGGACCACATCGCTCCGGCCCGGCTGGTCGAAGCCCGGCGTCCGGGCATCGAGTACTTCCTGGAACACCTCCTTCCCTGCCACCCGGGCCAGCAGGAAGCCTTCCTGGTCCTCACCAATGACGGCGCCGTTGACTACCGGGTCATGGTGGCGCCGATCGACCCGGCAGGGCGCCACGCGTGGCAGGAGCTCGTGGCAGGCACGATCGGCACCCGCCGGTACGTGGTGAACGTATTCGGGGGCCACCTGCTCATCGGCTGCCGGCGCGACGGCGAGGAGTTCCTCCAGGTCGTCCGGCCGGATGGAAGCTCCTACGAGCTGCATCCCGAAACCCCGGGCGGCACCCTGGAGGTCGACTGCCGGGACAACGCCTGGACGAGTCGCCCGGTCGTGGCGAGCGAGTCACTGCTCGCCCCCCGGCGATGGTGGTCCCTCGAGGTCTCGACGGGCGAGCGCACGCTGGTTCGGGAACAGGCTGTCCCGGGGTATCGACCCGGCGACTACCGGGTGGAACGGCTGTGTGCGCCGGCGCCGGATGGCGTCGAGGTGCCGGTGACGATCGCCCGCCGCAAGGACCTGCAGATGGATGGGACGAGTCCGTGCCTGCTCGTCGGCTATGGAGCCTACGAGACGTGCGCAGCGAGGGGCTTCTCAATCGTCCTTCCCAGCCTGCTCGACCGAGGCTTCCTCTACGCAGTCGCCCACGTCCGGGGCGGCGGCGAGCGGGGCCGCAGGTGGTGGCTCGACGGCCGGCTGTCGGCGAAGCACCACACGTTCACCGACTTCATCGCCGCCCGCGATCACCTGGTTGGGCGGGGGCTGGTTGCCCCCGGCAAGGTGGTGTGCCGGGGACTCTCCGCCGGCGGCCTGTTGACCGGGGCGGCCTACACGTTCTGGCCGGAGCGCTGGGCGGGGGTGATCACGGAGGCCCCGGCGGTGGATCTGCTCAATCAGATGCTCGACCCTTCGGTGCCGTTGACGGTGAACGAGTACGACGAGTGGGGCGATCCTTCCCGCCCCGATGCGTTCGGCTGGATGCGCGCCTACACGCCGTACGAGAACGTGACGGCGCACCCCCGCCCCCCGTTGCTGGTGACCGGCACCGTGCGAGATCCCCGCGTCCTGGTCTACGTGCCCGCCCGATGGGTGGCCGCGTTGCGTGCCGCGGACCGGCACGGCAACCCCATCCTCTTCCGCCCCGAGCTCGGTCCCGGCTCGCACCGGGGGCCATCCGGCCGTCTGGCCTCCCTGGCCTACGAGGCCGAGCTCTGCGCCTGGCTCATCGACGTGGCATCGAAGGGGTCACCACCCGAGGACCACCAGCACCCGCCTGGGGCCGGCCGCTAAGAGCTGATCGGGTAGAGGTGGCATGCGACCCTCGCGTCGCTGCCGCCGGGCAGGATTGGCAGGTCAATGCCCCGGCACGATGCCTCGACCCCCGCGGCCACTGCCGCACCGGAGGCGAGGGCGGGGCACCGGGGATGAAAGCGGCAACCCTTCGGGATGCGGGCCGGATCCGGGGGCTCGCCGCCAAGGATCACCGGTTCCTTCCCGCGGGCCTCCGAGATCACCGAAACCAGCGCACAGGTGTAGGGGTGCTCAGGGGAGCGCAGGATCTTCTCTACAGGCCCGGTCTCCACGATCCGGCCCAGGTACATCACGGCCACGCGGTCGGCGATGTTCCAGGCGAGCGCCAGGTCATGGGTGACCACCAGGGCCGACAGCCCTGAGTCGTCCCGCAGGGCGAGCACCAGCTTGAGGACCTCCCCCCGCACAGAGGCGTCGAGCGAAGCGACCGGCTCGTCCGCCACGATGACCTGCGGGTCGAGGACGAGGGCCCCCGCGATCACGACGCGCTGGCGCTGGCCGCCGGACAGCTCGTGGGGGTAGCGAAGGAAGAATCGCTCGGGCGGCCTGAGCCCGGCACGCGAGAGGGCGTCGGCAACCTTTGCTGCCTCATCGGTGAAGGATCCCAACGCGCGTGCTCCATGGATGCGAAGCCCCTCGGCAACGGCTTCGTAGACGGTATGGCGCGGGTTGAGGGAGCCGGTGGGGTCCTGCAGCACGAGCTGAACCTGGCGGCGATAGGTCTTGAGGGACGGAGCAGCGTAGCTCAGGACCTTGCCGGCGAACCACACCTCACCCGACCATGGACGTACCAGCCCCAGCAGGGTGCGGGCGAGGGTGGTCTTGCCACATCCCGACTCCCCGACCAGCGCCAGGATCTCTCGTGGGTAGAGGTCGAGATTCACACCGTCGACGGCGCGTGCGCGCCCTGCGCCAGGTCCGCCGGCAAACTGCACCCGCAGGTCCCGTGCGCTGAGGATGGGCGATTGGGCAGGCTGCCCACCGATGTCACCTTCCGGCGTGGTCATGGCTGCTCGTCACCCATGCGCAGCGCCCGGACATGAATCCCGAACATGAACGCAGGCTGCGCGGCGGGCAGGGCCGGCGGGCCACAAGGGCGGATCGGTCCTTACGCATTCGCCGAGCGCCACCGGACAGCGGGGCTGGAAGGAGCAGCCCTCTGGCAGGTGCGACGGGTCGGGAGGATCTCCCGGCAGTCCCTGTGGGTTTCGGCGCGCCGTCGCGTCGCCGATGCGCGGGTAGGCGGCGGCAAGTGCCGAGCTGTAGGGATGCAGTGGATCGGAGAAGACCTGGCCAGCCGGCCCCTCTTCCACGATCCGACCGGCGTACATCACTGCCAGCCGGTCACAGGCGGAGGTGAGCACCGAGAGGTCGTGGCTGATCAGCAGGAGGCTGATTCCTCGATCGGTTACGAGCCGGTCGACCAGCCGAAGGATCTGAGCCTGAATCATGACGTCGAGCGCGCTGGTCGGCTCGTCCGCAACGATCAGCCTCGGCGAGCAGGCCAGGGCCATCGCGATCATGACTCGCTGCCGCTGACCACCCGAAAGCTGGTGGGGGTAGGCTCGGGCTGTCGACGGCGCCAGCCCCACCTGTTCCAGCAGCTCGGCCACCTTCCTGCGGGGCGCGGCCTTCGGCACCTTCTCGTGGACCAGGATGGGCTCGGCAACCTGATCGCCGACGGACCGCACCGGGTTGAGGGCGTGCATCGCGCCCTGGAACACGATCGACGCCGCTGCCCACCGAACGGCCCGGAGCCTGCCCCATCCCATGGTGAGGATGTCCTCTCCATCGAAACGGATCGTGCCGGCCACCCGCGCGCCCCTGGGCAAGAGCCGCAGGAGGCTCAACGCCAGCGTCGACTTGCCGCATCCCGACTCGCCTGCCAGCCCGAGCTTCTCGCCTTCATCCATTGCCAGGTCGACCCCGCGCACCGCCAGCACCGGCCCGGACGCGCTGGGATAGGTCACCGTGAGGTCGGTGATCTCGAGCAGGCTCATGGGGGACAGACCTTTTCTCACGGTCCCGCGGCGAGGCGGGGGTTGAAGATCGCCTCGAGCGATCGGCCGCACAGCGTGAAGGCAAGGGCGATGAGCACGATCGCCAGGCCCGGCGGCAGGAGGATCCACCAGTCACCGGCGGAGACCGCCCCCACCTGCTGGGCGAGCTGCAGCGTCGTTCCCCACGACACCCTCGTAGGATCGCTCAGGCCCAGGAAGGCGAGGGTCGCCTCGGCCAGGACCGCGGCGGACACCGTGAGGGTCGTCTGCGCCAGGATCACCGGCATGACGTTCGGCAGGACGTGACGCCGGATAATGTGCCAGTCGCCCGCCCCGAGGGCCCTGGCGCGCTCGATGTACGGCCGCGCCTCGACGGTGAGCGTCTGGGCGCGCACAAGCCGGGCCGTCCCGGGCCAGGCGGTGACCCCGATGGCGATGATCACGGTCCCCACCCCCCGGTGCAACACACTCGCCAGGGCAGCGGCCAGCACGAGCGTGGGCAGCACGAGGAACCAGTCGGTGACCCGCATCAGCACCGTCGCCACCCACGCCCGGAAATGTCCCGCCAGCAGCCCGACGAGCGACCCGATGACCATCGACATGACCGTGGCGGCAAGGCCGACGAGCAGGGAGATCCGAGCCCCCCAGATCGTGACCGCAACCATGGACCGGCCGTAGGCGTCGGTCCCCAGCGGGAAGTGCAGCGAGGGGGCCTGCCGGGGGCTGCCGGGGGCAGTGACCGCGCTCAAGTCCCTGGCCGAAATGAACAGCGGTGCTGCGAGGGCTAACGCGATGGAGACCAGGAGGACGGCGAGCCCCCACATGCCCGCCCGGTGCCTGGCATACTCCCGCCCAAAGCGGGCCAGGGATCTGGTTCTCCGCGTCCAGGTGATGCGACGGGGGGACGGGATCGCGGCCGGTGCCTGCGCCGCGCTCACGCCGTTCGCAGTCGCGGATCGAGGACGGGATACAGGAGGTCGGCGATGAGGTTCATCACGATCACCGATGCCGAGAAGAAGATGAACAGCCCCTGGAGCAACGGGAGGTCGGGGACGGTCAATGCCTGGAAGAACAGCGACCCCAGCCCGGGCCAGGAGAAGATCGCTTCAACCAGGACCGCGCCGGACACGACCATGCCCAGATTGAGAAACACCAGGGTCACGGCCGGCAGGAGAGCGTTTGGTACCGCGTGTCTCCGCCGGACCGTGGCGTCGCGTAGCCCTTTGGCGCGTGCGGTGGTGATGTAGTCGGCGCCCATCTCATCCAGCAACGAGGCCCGCATGATGAGCAGGTACTGGGCGTAGACGACGGCGATCAGCGTAAGGCACGGCAGCGCCAGGTGCCGGAGACCGTCGGCGAGCACCGGGAGGGGGCCGGACACCCCCGGCGAGTTCATCCCCCCGGTGGGGAAGAGGCCGGGTACCGGTCCAACGCCGACGCCAAACGCCACGATGAGCACGAGGCCCAGCCAGAACGTCGGTACCGACCAGAGGGTGAGCGCCAACCCGGTGGTCAACCGGTCCGAGAGGCTGCCCCTCCTCCACGCCGCGCGAGCACCCAGCCAGAGGCCAAGGGCGGCTGCGACAAGCGTCGCGGTCCCCACCAGGTACACCGTTGCGCCCAGGTGCTGGACGATCAGGCGCGAGACCGAGGTCCGGTACTCGTAGGACGTGCCCAGATCGCCGTGGAGAACCCGCAGGGCGTAATCACCGAACTGGCCGGCGAGGGGCTTGTCGAGGCCGAAGGCGTGACGAAGCTGGGCGAGTTGCACGGCGCTGACCGGCCGGCCGCGGGTGATCGTCCGCACGGGGTCTCCAGGGAGGACCCGGAAGAGGAAGAATCCCGTGAGCAGCACCGCGAACAGGCTGACCAGGGAGCCCCGGAGCTTCTCGCCGACGGAGCGGAAGCCGGCGGAGCGCAGCGGCGCAGCCGGTGCCTGGTCAGAGGGCGCAAGTCTCGTCCGCTACTCACGCTCCTTCACGGTCGATCGCCGGCGCGCCGCGAGGAGGATCGCAGCGGCCACGACCAGGATCACGGCCGCAATCCCGGCACCGATCGCGACGTTGCGGGAGGCGGGCGAGCTCGAGGATGCCGGAACCGCCGACCACCAGCTCCAGTAGCCGTCCTGTCCATCGAAGATGCCGTTGGGCTGTGGCTGGCGCTCCATCGATGCGATGGCGTCGTTGCGGTAGGCCTCGAGCGTGTTCGGATAGTAGAGGACGTTCACGTACGCGTCGGTGTAGAGCCGCTCTTCCATCTGCTTGATGTCACCTGTCCTAATGGCAGGGTCGTACTCCGAGATCTGGGCGCCGTAGAGCTGGTCGTAGGCGGGATCGCAGACGAAGTCGTCGCCCGGAAAGCTGCCCCCAGGGGTGGAGGGACGGGCACCGCAGGTCTGGATCGACAACACGTAGTCGGGATCCGGGTTCACGATCCATGAGTCGAAAGCGAGGTCGAAGGTGCCAGCGGTTTCGTTGTCGCCCACCTTGCCCTGGTCCATGATCGACGTATTGACCTTGATCCCGAGGGCCTGAAGCCACCCCTCGATCAGGGCCGCGTTCTGGGTGTCTTCGGGGCGCTGGGTCTCACCGAACAGGCGCAACGTCAGGGGCTGGCCGCCCGACCCCTTCCGCATACCGTCTGTCCCCTTCGGGTAGCCGGCCTGGTCGAGGAGTTGGTTGGCCCTGACTGGGTCGTAGCCCACGGTCTCCGTGGAGGAGGGATCCCAGGCATAGGTCGAGAAGATCGGCGGGATGTAGCCCCGCCCTGCGACGCCGAACCCGCCAAGCGTCTTGGAGACGAGCACTGGTTTGTCGATGGCATACATGATGGCCTGGCGCACTGCGGGGTTCTGCAGCGCGGGGTTGCCGTCGCCGAAGTGGACATTGCCGGTCGTCGTGGCCCCGGGATTGACCGCGAGCGCGTAGAACCTCTTGCTCTCCCCGTTGTTCAGGGTGATCTTCTTGTTTCCCTTCAACGAGTTGAACTGTGCCGGCGTGAGCGCGCCGCCCCCGACGAAGTCGACCTCGCCCTTGCGGAGCGCCTCCACCTCGGCGTCGCTGTTGCGATAGAACTTGAAGATCACCTCGTCGAACTTCGGGGCGCCACGCCAGTAGCCCGGGTTCGCGTTGAGCTGGATGAACTGATCCTTCTCGTAACCGGCCAGGACGAAGGGGCCGTCGCCGACGACCGGAAAGATCGAGTCGTTGTTGAACTTTCCGATGTCGGCGACGTGCGACTCCCAGACGTGCCGTGGAACGACGGGAATGTCGAGCGCCAGCATGGTGGCCTGGGGTTTGTTCAACACGATGACGAGGGTGGAATCATCCGGCGTGCTCACGCTCTTGAAGTTGGCTACGAAGCTGCCATTCGCCGTGGCCGCGTCTGCATTGGTCATCATCAGGTTGTAGGTCCACGCGATGTCGCTCGCAGTGACCGGCGTGCCGTCAGACCACTTCATCCCCAAGCGAATCTTGTACGTCCAGGTGAGCTTGTCCGGAGAGGTGGACCAGGCAGTGGCCAAGGCGGGGACCGGGTGGTCGTCCTTGGGGTCGTAGTCGGTGAGAAAGTCATAGATCAGCCGGTGGATCTCGGTCGGCAAAGCCCGCTGGGCCAGGAAGGGGCTCAGCGAGTCGACACTGCCGATGGTGGCGATCGTGAGAATCTTCTTGGTAGGAGCCGACTGCGCGGGGAGCGCCGGCACCAGCAGGAACGACAGGAGGACAAGGGCAGCCGCTGCCCCGGCCGACCGGCTCCGTTGTCGGGTCATGACCATCATGCCAGCCTCGACGTCACGGGGAATCCTGCCGGAGCCGTCGATTGACGAGGCAACCCCCCTGATCCCCCTGTTTACATCAGCAGGACACACACGTCAACACCGGCGAGCACGACCCACCCATGGCAGGCTTGTGGGCGACCTCGGCCGCCCCTCCGCCGCTAGCGTGCTCCTTGCCGTCTCCTACAACGAATCGCTCTGGGAGTGGCCACGGAGGCGCCAGCACGAGTGCCGGTTTTGGCGTAATGCATCTGACCGGCGCCCGGTCAACCATCACGAACGGTGCCAGCGCCGAGGGGCAGCACCCAGAGGTACCGTGTGGTGAGGTTGAGGGCGAAGCCACACCGAGCGCTCGCCGGCCCGCTCCCTCCTAGCCGTGTCCTACTGCTGTGCTACCATAATTTCATGGCAGTCCGTAGGAAGCGCTCGATTTCGATGCCACCAGGCCTGGACGCGGAGATCGAGACCGCGGCGACGCAAGAGGGCGTGAGCTACAGCGCCTGGTTGGCTGAAATAGCCCGGAAGGAATTCACAATTCGGGCTGGGCTCGATGCCGTCGCTCAGTTCGAGCAGGAGCACGGGGCGTTCAGCTCAGATGAGCTCGCCGAGGCCGAGCAGTGGGCGGCAGAAGCGATCGAGCGGGCGCAGGGCAGCGGAGGTCGGCCACCTCGGACTGCATGATGGGTGTCACCTACGACACTGGCGCCCTCGTCGCTGCCGATCGTGGGGAACGCCGCATGTGGGCCCGTCACCGAGCCCTTCTCGTGCGCCGTGAAGTGCCCACGGTTCCCGCACCGGTGGTTGCTCAGGCATGGCAAGGAGAACGCCGCCAGGTTCTCCTCGCCCGGCTGCTGGTCGGCTGCTCCGTCGAAACGCTCGACGATGAGCAGGCTCGGTCTGTCGGTACCCTGGCCGCCCGCGCAGCGACCACGGACATCGTTGACGCGTGTGTGGCCGAGGGAGCCTTGCGCCGACACGACTTGGTCGTGGGCTCCGACAGCAGCGATCTGAAGGCGATCGCTGCTGCTGTGAATCGCCGTATCGAGGTCGAGCTTCCCTGACCTGGCCGACCGAACCCAATCCCGCCCTGAGGGCCGGATGTAACGGGCAGGGGAGGCGGGCCCGGGGACCGATACCGCGGGCAGGGCTTGGACGAAAGCGATCCGTGTAGTGCGGCAGAGGGAGGGCCGAGCGAGCGGTCCCTTTGCGGCGAGGCCCCCCTGTAAGCTCGGTTGTTGGACGCCATGCCGTGGAACGGCGTGGCTCTCGGGGGGATCGGGGGGCGGGAGCGCTCCGCCGTCGAGGGCGGCCCGGGACTTCACGCCTCGGCGACCTGGAGAGTCTTGCGGTCGGGAGCGCGTCAGGGCGGATCGGCAGGAGGCGGGGAGTCGCTGAAGGTGGAAATCTCCTCCTTCAGCGCCGTGGCAAGGCCAGAGCCGTGAAAGCGATGTCCCTCGAGCATGGCGCCGAGGCGAGCGAGACGCTTGCGCTGCCAGGAGATTCGTCGCTCGGGAGGGATGTCGAGGACGGGCCGGATGGCCTTCAGGGCGCCATCCAGGTCCCCGAGCGTGACCCTTGCGGTACCGAGGTAGACGTGGGCGAGGGCCTCGTCGGCGAGGTTGCGCTCCTCGGGTGGCCCGCCTGCGAACAATCCGATCGCCCTATCGGATTGCTTCTCGGCCACCTTCGCCTCCTCCGGCCCGGGAAGCCAGACGAGGGCGCTCCCGGAGTAGTAGGCATGCTTGGCCTCGGTGAATGCAAAGATCCCACCGGCTACGTCCGGCCCAGTGATCGTTTCCCGGGCTTCGTCGGCGAGGTTGAGGGTGTGGCGGGTAGCATCCCTGTCCCCGAGGCAGGCCAACGACTGGGCCTCTCCGCATCGCAGGCGGTCCAACGCGCTCCCCGTCGCCGCGTACCGGAGGCCGTGTCGAGCCAGGTCGAGCGCCTCGGGGACCGGCCCTGAAACCGGGCGATGAGGCTCTGGGTGCCGTGCATCCAGGCCCGGAGCCCGTCGTGGCCGGCGAAGGCGGCGCAGATATGCCCGGCGTCGGCCTGGGTCATCGCGGCGTCGGGGTGGCCGAGGTCAAGGCAGGCGTAGGCGTTGATGCCGAGAGGAGGGCCGCGACGAGGTAGAGGTCGCGGCTGTGCTCCGGAGAGATCCGGTCGTGGAGCAGCGTGAGGACGTGGCGCTGGTGCTGGTGGGCCTTGGCGAGGATGGGTGGCGGTGGGGAGGTCAGATAGCGGCTGGCCAGGTCGTCGGCCGCGGCGTATGCCTGAGCGATCAGGGTGGATTGGTCATATGCGGCTCGTGCAGCCCCGCTGACGAGGGCCGTGGCCTCGGCCGTCGAGGCGGCGACGAGAGCATCGAGCGAGCCGTTGAATCCTTCTCCTTCGAGGGGATGCCGGCTACCGGCGATTGAAGCGGGAGGTACGCCAGGGAGGCTGGTGCCCCGGAGGAGTGAACTGTCCCCGTCCTCTCCAGTGGGATATGGGGCGGAGTGCGGCGGGCGAAGGCCGAGATCCCCCTCGCTGGCGCCGTAGAGCGCGCAGAAGAGGCGGCGGTAGAACCTCTGGGGCCGCTTGAGACCCCGTTCCCACTTGGAAACCTGGCTGGCATCGACGGCCAGCCGCTCCCGATCGCGTTCCCACGCCAGGTTGGCAAGCGCCTCGGCCACTTCTGCCTGCGTCAGCCCGGCCAGGAGGCGGTGGGCCTTGAGGCGGTTTTGACCGGGCTGGGACCGGGTGCGGGCCTCCCCGATGGCTGTCGCGTCGTCCACGACAACGACTGTAGGGGATGCGGTGAGCGCACGCCCTGGTGAGGGTGCGATCCACGAATCGGACCAGCAAACGGACCAGCGATCGGACCAGGGCCGGGCCCTCCTGAATCGGTGCGGCGATCCCGATTCTTGGCCATCGCCGGCCGGGTCAGGTGGTCGGGATTGTGTACACAGGATGTAGTCAGTCCCGACCACCCCCGCACTTCTCGATAGCGCAGGCTGACGCGGTCGGCGGCCGCGCCATGCGGCCTCCTCGACGTAGGATTGTCGGATGGCTCTCCCCAATATCGGCGATTACGTCAAGAATGTCCGCGACTACGACGCACCGATCCTCAAGAAGCTCGACCTCACGGTCACGAACAGCCTGAGGAGAGTGGCGGCCGTTTCGGAATGCTGCGGGCACCCGGGTGAGCCGGGCTGTTGAGAGCGCCCCACGGCGCCCCGTGCGGGCGCCCGGGACATCGACCGGCTCTGGGGTTCGGTCGCCGACCTTTCCGCTCGGGTACGAGAGTTGGCGGCGCGAGTTGACGAGCTGGCGAGGGCCCGGGCCCAAGGAGAGCAAGTGCGCTGAAAAGGCTGTGCCAAAAGGCTGAAGAGAAAGGAGCCACCGTGTCGCCACGCCGCCCCATCCTCCTCGGTGACCGCCGCCACGACCAGCACGGAGCCATCATCCGCCGCCACCCCCGTCCGGGCCAGAAGGCGGCTCAGCTCGGCCCGGCCGTCAGCCCGGTCGACGCCCGCATCACCGCCCTGGCGGCCACCGTTTCGCAACTCGCGGCGACGGTG
>WNFC01000272.1_pt1 | contig 55699 bp, 44 predicted proteins | sample 5400541 | NCBI WGS metagenome assembly WNFC01 (sample SAMN13153342, study PRJNA577476) | soil metagenome | isolation source: 120 cm saprolite under Douglas fir tree site 2 hole 2 replicate 1 | place: USA:California | collected 2015-04-18
GCGCCTTTACCAAACGCCGTTTTTGCTAAGGGTCGTCGCAGAACGCGCGAGCAGCGATTCGTGCGGTTATCGGCAGCGCGTAGTGAGGGCGGCCCTGGCGGGAGGCGCCGAGCACCCGGTGCAACCCAGCTGCGCGTCCCGCGCGCGTCGAGCGGTCGGCGGATGACCTGGCAGATGACGGAGTGATGAAGCGTGACATGCAGCTACACGCTGCGGCTTTATCAATACGTGATCTAGACGGCCCGGTAGTGGGATGTTAACGTCAGAACTCCAGGGGAGGGACGAAAAGTGGCCGAACGCGCGCCGCCGGACGACGTAGGCCTCCATCGGGGTTGGGCGCGATGGAGGTTTGGGTCATGCGCCAATCATCGATCCCAGATTCGAACGATCACGTCATACGGATAACCCCTGGTCTCCCGGTCGCCCGCGAGGGCGTGGTCCCCGACGCGCAGGTTCTGTGAATCACGAAGCGCTCGGGTCATGACGCAGACCCGCCCACACGCGAGGTAGCGCAAACTCACGCATCGTGCAAGAAGAGCACGCAATTCCACGGCGATGGCGGGCATGCGTAATGCTCGTTGAGTGCTGGCCGGGTCGCCGCGAGTTGGGGGGACGAATTGCGGCTGGTAGGGCGGGGCGAGGACCTGCCGCTGATAGGGCGCCGCGAGGAGCTCGCGTTCTTGTGCGCCGCGATCACTGAGCAGGGCGGGGCAGTCGTCGGCGGGGCGGCGGGTGTGGGCAAGACACGTCTTGCCCACGAGGTCTCATCAGTCTTGACCGAATGGCATGTGACGTGGGCAACGGCCACCCGGGCCGCGGCCGACCTGCCGCTTGGTGGCGTCGCGGGACTGGGCCTGGCTGATGATGGAATGTCATTGCGTGGCCGGCCGGGCCTGCTGTCCCGGTTGACGACAACTTTGGTCGAGCGGGCCGGCGGCCGGAACACACTGGTGGTGGTGGACGACGCCCACCTGCTCGACGAGCTATCTGCAGCCTTCATCCATCATCTTGCGACCTCCCGCGCGGTTGCGGTGCTGTTGACGATGCGCACCGGCGAGCAGCCGCCGTCGGCAGTGGTGTCGGTGTACAAAGACGGCCCGGTCCCGCGGCTGGAGTTGGAGCCGCTCGGGCAGCCAGAGAGCCGCTCGGGCAGCCAGAGTTCCGCGCGCTCGCGTCGACCGCGTTGGGCGGGGAGATCGAGCCGGGCACGATGCACCGCCTATGGTCCGACACGGCCGGGAACGTTCTGTTCTTGCAGGAACTCGTGGCCGACGTCCTGGAAGCCGGGACACTCGTTCAGCTCGGTGGGCTGTGGCGGTGGACACCGGATGGAAGGGTCGGACCTCGGCTGGCCGAGCTTGTCGCCGACCGTATGGGCCGGCTGGAGGGGAATCGCCGGCTCCTGGCCGAGTTGCTGGCGGTTGGCGAGCCGCTCGGCCCGGACCTGGTGCAGGGGCTGATCCCAGAGATCGACCTCGCCGGCGAGGAACGCCGGGGAACGATCGTGGTCGAGGAGTCAGGCAGAAGGGCCGCTGTGCGCCTTGGGCATCCGCTGTTCGGCGAGGTGGTGCGCGCTCGGATGCCGGTTTTGCAGCGCCGGCGGCTGCAGCGCCTGCTGGCCGATGCGCTTGAAGCGGTCGGTGGCCAGCGCCGGGACGACGTCTTGCGGCTTGCCACCTGGCGGGTGGAGTCGAACAGCGCAGTGGACACAGGAGTACTGATGCAGGCAGCGCAACGAGCCCGCAATGTGTTCGACCCCGCCCTCGCCGTGCGGCTGGCTCGCGCGTCTGTGGAGCTAGCTCCCTCGTTTGAGGCCGGGCTGCTGCTGGGTGCCTCGCTGAGCGAGTTGGGGCGGTTCGGCGAGGCAGCCGACGTACTCGATCGCCTGGTCGGCACGGAGCCTGACGGGACCGCCTGTCAACTGCTCGCGAAGGAGCGTGCATTGGCGACGTTCCATGGGCCCGGTGGATTGGCGGACGCGCGCCGGGTTCTCGAGGAGGCCGAGGCGTCGGTAGACGACCCGGTCCGGCGGTTGCTCGCGCGCGGCGACCTGGCTCTGCTGCTGGCCTACGCCGGCCGGTTCGCCGAGGCGCTCGAGATCGGCAGCCCTCTGATCGCGCCCGACATGGACGCGCGGGTGCGGTTGCGGTCTGTTTCAGCGGTGGGGGCGTGTATGGTGTTCGCCGGCCGGGCGGAGCAGGTGCTGGCGTTGTGCGATGAGCTTGAGCCGGCCGCGGCGCGCCTGCGCGAGGAACTGCCTCAGGCAGCCGGCTGGTTGTGGGCGATGCGGTCGAACGCGCTGGCCCTGGCCGGCTGGCTCAAGGCCGCGAGCGCGGTTCTCGCGCCGCCGCTCGAACCCACCGCGGCTCCGATCCTGGGGGACGGCGACCTCGCCCACGCGCGCACCAAGCTGGGCCGGGTGCTGTTGCTGCAGGGTCGGCCCCGCGGCGCTCTGCAGCATCTCACCGGAGCCGCCGCCGTGCTGCGCACCAACGACCCCAACGGGTGCCTTGTGTGGTGTCTGTCGCTCGCCTCCGAGGCCCACGCGCTGCTCGGCCAGCAAGTGGAAGCGGCCCGGCTGGCCGCGGAGGCGACCGCTCGGCGCTCCACAGGATTCGCCGTCTTCGATGGCGACGCCGCCCGTGCGCGCGCCTGGGTCGCGGCCGTGGTCGACGAGCGGTCGCGGGCCATTGCCGAGCTGGTCACCGCGGCAGGCGAGCAGGAGAGCCGGAGCCAGTCCGCCTCCGCGTTGTTCGCGCTCCACGACGCCCTTCGCCTCGGCGCCGAGCACGTGGCCGGCCGGCTCGAGACGCTTGCGGCGGCCCTGGACGGCCCGTGGCCGCGCGCGGTGGGCGTGTATGCCCGCGGGGTGCGCACGTCCGATGCAGCGTCCCTGGAGGCCTCAGCGGATGCCTTCGCCGCCCTCGGTGCGGGACTGGTCGCGGCCGAGGCCGCCACTCAGGCGTCGTGGCAGTGGGCGGCATCGGGCGGTGTGACTCGTGCCGCAGCCGCGCGGGCCAAGGCCGCACGTTTCTCCGTCAGCGAGCCGGGCTCCGAGGTCACGTTCTTCTCACCCATGGCTGAGCCGCCCGGCCTGGCGGTGCTGACCCGGCGAGAGCGGGAAGTCGCCACCCTGGCGGGCCAGGGCCTGGCCAATACCGATATTGCCCAGCGCCTGGTCATTTCCGTGCGGACGGTCGAAAGCCACCTTTACTCCACATACGGCAAGCTCGGCGTCGCAGGCCGGGCCGAGCTCGCCGCAGTCTTCGGATCTCAGTACCCGGCAATACCTGCCACCGTAAAAGATCAGTAGATCACTACTGAGGGTCTTGCCCACGGCTCGACCTACACTCGGCAATGAACCATGCGCAAGTTGGGAGCCATCTGCGCACGGTGTTGAAGATCATGCGCAAGCTATCCGCTCCGGGCTCAGGCGGCCAGGTCGATGAGGACCGGACGCCCGCTGCCGGGTGGCCAGATTCGTGTGAATCAGCGGCGACGCCGATACGTCTGTCACGCGCTGACGCGCGCGCCTATCAGAAAGCAAGAGGAGGAACAAATGCGGCGACTTCTACTCGTGATCCTGGGCGGCCTGGTGGCCGTGGTGTTTGCCGCCGGGCCCGCCTTCGCCTCGAGCCCGCACTTCAAAAAGGGCGGGGAGCCGGTGTGCACGTTCTCCGGCACGACGAGCATTCCGGTCACCTGTACAGGCACCCTCGCCGGGCTCGGCAATCAGGACCTCAACCTTCATCTAGCTGTAAGCGGGTTCGCGCTCTACCAGTGCCAGAATGGGGGCGGCAACACCGCGCCCGGCCAGAACAAGGTCCTGGTAGGTCCGGCTACTTCCGACACGGCGGTTCCGGCGACCGCAATAAAAAACGGGAACCTCGTGTTCACCACGAATCCCGCCACCCTGACCGCCGCAACGACAGTCAACGCGGCCACAGCCGGCTGTCCGAACAATAACTGGACCGGGGTGAATCCGGTCCTCACGCTAACGAGCATCACGCTCGATATCTTCCAGCCCGTGACGACCCAGATCTTCCACTGCACCGCGTCGGACCCGAACGGGCTGACGAGCCCCGTCACGTTGGCCTGCTAGAGGGAGGCGAGAAGCCAGAAGCAGAGGGGGCACGCGACCGTGCCCCCTCTCGCACGGGCCAGGGGTCGCCCGTCGGGAAGGGCGGCCCCCTCCTTCTGCGTCGCCGCATCCAGAGCGTGAACGTAGCTTCGATCGTGAGCCGACGCGCTGAGTCGACCGGGCTAGTGGATTTGATCAGACCCCCTATAGTTGCCCAAATCCTCCACTAAGCTCGAATCCTTCACGGAAAAATGGATCAGATCGCACAGGTGATCGACTAACGGTGCGGGTGGTGTTAACGAGACCAGTGAGGCGCCCAGCGGAGCACCACCCGACCGACCCTGCGGATGGCGAGAGGTCTAAGCGGGAGCGGCTAGCGGGGGGCTCGGCGTCGGCCGAGGACGCAAGGGTGGGAGACGGCGGGGCGGGCTGGTCCGGGACGAGGGCTTCGTTCCAGTCGCGGATAATCCAGTTCCGTACTACCCCGTTGAGGACGAACGGGTCGCCGCGGACGAACTCCTCGGCCGCCGCCCGGGTGGTGAAGATCCCCATCGCGCCGTCTTGCAGCGCGTTGTCGAAGGGGCCGATCATGAGCAGTTCGCCGCGGCCGGCGAACTCCTTCCACCGGGCGCGGTGCGCGGCGGCGTGCAGGGGCGCCGTGTCCATAAGGTCGGCGGCCGACTCGTAGAACACCACGGCTTTCATGACTGCCCTCCCATCGCCGCGGCCAGGCAGCCGAGGATGCGGGCCCAGCCCTCGCTGTAGGCGCCGCCGAGGTAGCCGCCGGGCAGCGCGCAGTCCCTGGCCAGCTGCTCCTCGGTCAGCTGGTCCCAGCCCCGGTGCTCGACCGCGACCCGGGTGAGCAGCGGGCCGAGTTCGGCGAACGTCAGCTCGACCTCGGTCACCACCGATGTCATGTTCCAGGTCATGACGAACCGCTCGGGCGGCTCCCAGACGAGGATCTCTCCCCAGTGGACCTCGGTGCCGTCCAGCCACGTCTCGTAGACCCGGCCGCCCGGACGCCGCTCGAAGGTCACCTCCCGGACCCGGTCCTGCCCGGCCGAGAACGGGGTGACCGGCCACCAGATGCCGATGGTCCGGACGAATGTATCGAAGGTGTGCCGCCGGCCGCTGCGGACCACGATCGACTGCCGCACCGGCGGCCGCCACAGCGCCGTCACCGTGCCCCGTACCTGAGCCTCCCCGTCCTGGGTCATACCGGCCTGCTCCCATCGTGTCGTCTCACGCTTATCGTCGCAGGCTGACCGCTAACCGGCGGCGGAGGCCCGGTCGCCACCGACTCCGCGGTCCGCCTCAACCAGGTCGCGGGCGAGCTCAAGGGACGATGCCCACATCTGGTTCAGGAACTCCCGCAGGGCCGCCAGCCCTTCAGGGCGAGCACGGTAAAGGCGGCGTGTAGCCACCTTTCGTTCGGACAAAAGACCTGCGTTCTTGAGGACGGTCAGATGCTGGCTTACGGCGGTTCTGGTCACGTCGAAACAGCCTGCGATCTCGCCCGCCGCGAGCTCGGAGTGGGCCACGAGCTGCAAGATCGCGCGGCGGCGGGGTTCGGCGAGGGCGCGGAGCGCCTCGTCCATCTCGTCCTCCCTCGTACTATCCGGATCGGTCAAGCCCGCGGGCCGGTCACGTCCCATGGCCCTCCTCACCTTCCTAGCTAACGTTCGTCCACGCTAACGTTAGTTGAGACTTCCATTTGTCGTCAATGAAGCCGAGGGGGCGCAAACGGTTGGCACTGTGTGCCACGAGCCGGGCGCGCCCGGCGGCCAACGCCGGGATTGTCCTGATCAGGATTACAGGGTGCGGCGCTAACCGAGATCGGGCCACTGATTAAGGGTGTACGCCATTCCCAGAACATCCCTCATGGTGCGGATAATGACGTGAGCGCTGCAGGTGTGGCTACCTCCCTCGGGTGGGTGCCCGGATGGCGAACAGGGCCATGGAGTCCGGGCAGGTGGCGACATTCGCCGACTTGCCATCCGTCGTGGACTCGACCAGAAAGGCGGCGGCTATGCGTAGCCAAGTGTCCACGGTGGGGAAGATCGAGCAGTGAGGAGCGTGATCTGGCAACCATGACGGCGGTAATTCACGGTACATATCACCTGTTGCCAGGTTTGACCGTATGGTTTGGAAGTGACCAAGCTGAGGGCTGTGCGGGTCGGTGCAACATCCGCTTGGTGGCCTCACATCCCCGATCCGCCGGCGTCGCGTTTGTGCCGGGTTCGGCGACGCCGTGTCGAACACGAGCTGGAATCCACGGGAGCGCTATGGGCCCGGTAACTGGCGCGAGCCCCGAGAATCGCTGCGTGCAGCGAGAGATCGCGGAGCAGATGTCCGCACCTACTGGCCAAGGACCGAAACCCCGAACCACGTGAAGCGCTGCTCTTTGTTGCCCGGGAACACCTAAGGCGGACGCCGACACGACAGGAGAACAGATGACGGACCGAACCGTAACTGCCATCCCGGCAGCCACCCAGGTCCCCGCGGCCCGGCTGGAGCCCGACGCGATCAGTGCCGCCCAGGACACCATCATCGGCATGGGCAACTCTGCACCGACGGTGGCGTTGGGGCTGTCGCTGGCCGGGCTCGTCGCCGCAGCGGCCTACGGCAGCGGGCCGGTCATCATCCTGTGCGGGATCCCGATGCTGATCATCGCCAACGCCTACCGTCGGCTGAATTTGTGGAACGCTAACTGCGGCGCCTCCTTCGAGTGGGTCGGCCGCGCGATCAACCCGTACCTCGGGTTCATGACCGGGTGGCTGATGATTGCCGCTAGCCTCATCGCGGCAGTCGCCGGCGTGGTGGTTCTCGCCCCGTCGGTCCTGGCCATCGCTGGCGTCAACGCCGTAAGCACCTGGCCGAACATTTTCATCAGTACTGCTGTCATCGTGGTCTTGCTCGTGATCGCGGTCCTCGGCATCCGCCTCACCGCGCGCACCCAGGTCGCCATGGGGCTGATCGAGTACGTGATTCTCATCGGCTTTTCGGTATGGGGGTTGGTGGTGGTGCTCGGCCACCACCCGGGAACTTTCCCGATTACTAAAGGGTGGTTCAGCCTCAGCGGAATCGGCGGGAAGGGCAGCCTGGCGTCGGGACTGCTCATCGCGGTATTCATGATCGCCGGCTGGGACGCTACCGTCTACGTCAACGAGGAAGTAAAGCACCGGCGGCAAAACCCGGGCCGGGCCGCCGTCATCTCGGTCGCCTTGCTCGTCGTCATGTACACCTTCTGTCAGGTGGGCTTGCAGGGAGTGGTGTCGTCGGCCAAGCTGCAGGCCAACTCATCATCGGTGCTCGTCTACATCGCTCAGGCGCTGGGCGGCGGCGGATGGGCCAAGGTGATGGCGCTCGCCCTGGCACTGTCGGTGATCGCGTCCACGGGCGTCAGCATCGTCATCCTCGCCCGGATGATCTACGGGATGGCGAGTCACCGGGTGCTGCCGGCGATCCTGGGCAACGTGAACACCCGCTTCGCCACGCCCGCAATCGCCAGCATCGTCGTCGGCGTGATCCTCATCGCGGTCACCTGGGTGTACCTGCTGTCCAGCTCGATCGGGAACGCTTTCACCGCGGTGATCAGCGTGAGCGGCGTGCTGTACGCCAGCTTTTACCTCCTCACCGCGCTCTCCGCCATCGCGTATTACCGGCGCCGTATCTTCAGTAATGCCTGGGACGCGATGCTAGTCGGCATCCTTCCCCTGGCCGCCGCCGCATTCCTGGTCTGGATCGTGGTCAAGTCCTGGCAAAACGCTCCCGCGTCGCAGAGGTGGTCGCTGATCGGCATCGTCGCGGCCGGCATGATCCTGATGCTCGTCGCGCGTTTCGTCCTGCGCTCGCAGTTCTTCCATATCCAGCGAGAGAGCGCGGCCAGGTAAACGCTGAAGACCCAGCCAGCGGCGCCCGACGCAGGCCGTCCGACCGCAAGCTCGGCCAGCGTAGAGCACCGACATTCTGGATAGGAAGGCGCTGGTCGGCAAAACCGACGGCACTCCTGCCGGTGGGAGCCGGTGCCTGGCCGACCTGTGGCTGAATATGACGGGCCGTGCCGGGTTGCGACGGATGCTTCCCTCTGATTGGGTGTCACCGAAATGTCCGCAGGTGCGACGTGTCCCAGGTGATCCCATAGCCGCGCCAGGCCGATAAAGGCGCAGGTAGTGGGCTGGTCAGCGGAGGCTACCGCATTCGCGCACCAGGCAGTTCAGAAAGGTCATGCCACCCACATTAGGACTCGTCTTCTCCGCCAGGATTTGCCGCTTCGCTCGCGGCGGCTCGGCCTTCGCTGACACCTCGCTGGAATCTGGTGAGCCGGTCCCGGGCCGCGGCCGCTGACCGGTTCGGCTCGGCGGGTTGTGTGCTCGGGATGGCACCAGGGACCAGATTCGCGTTCGGCAGCCGCTTGGGGAGCCCCGCTGTCGTCTCGCCGCCCCAGGTTGGCGAATCGACTGTCTCTGCGGCATGCCAACCTTCATCTGCTGGTGACGACCAGCGGCTCCCGGCCGCGGCGGTGAGGCCGGACGAACCGGGCACCTTGCGACCACCCCCGAACCAGTGCGACTCGACCGTGTCGAAGATCGGAAGCCTGTGCGTTTCTGCGAGACTTTCAGCGGGCGGCACGACCACGCCGTCGTCGGCGGAACTCGTCTCCTGACTCAAGGGCGCCGCAGTGCCCACTGGAGTGCCAGCGAAGTGTGACGCCTCGCTCTGGCTCGGCGCGGACAAACCGGGGCCAGACAGCGGGCCCGTACTTAAGGTTCCTCCAGCGATGTCTCCGGCAGCCTCATCGCCGAGGGCCTGGGCCTCCTGGCCCGAGACGCCAGCGTGCTCGCCCATCGCGTCAGACAGCCCGGAGCCGGACGGTCTGACGGTTGCAGGCGCTTCGGCCCTCAACGCCGACCGCGGGCCGCTGGCCGACCATGTAGGGCTAGGCAGCCGGCCCGCATCAGATATCAACCTCCGACCGAGCGGAGAGTCCCGCACATCTTCGCGCCGTGGCGCAAACTCCGTCGACCTCGCCGTGGTCACCCTCTGCTCCGCGGTGGCGTGGCCAGGATCCGCCGCCGCCTCATGCAAGCCCGGCCTTGACCCGACGCTATCGAAACGACTGAGCCTCGGCGACGCAGCCGTGCCTTGGTAAACGATGACTTCATCGGGGAGCCAGACTAGCGCCGTGAGACCACCGAACTCCGCCCGTTGCAATCGGACCCTGATGCCGTGCCGTGCAGCCAGTCTGGCGACCACGAACAAACCCATCCACTTAAGGACATTGATGTCCTTCGCCGGCGGGTTTTCCAGTTGCCAGTTCGCGTACGCCATCTCCTTGGCGGACATTCCGACGCCGCGGTCGGTGATGTCGACCACGACGCCCTCGCTGGTCAGCAGATGGCCGGAGATATCGACTGGCATGTCCGCCGCGGAGAACGACGTTGCGTTCTCGATCAGCTCGGCGAGCAGGTGCACCACGTCGTGGACGGCAGGCCCGCGCACTGCGATGTCCGGCTGCGCATTCAGCGAGACACGTTCGTATTCCTCGATCTCGGACACCGCGGCCCTGATCACATTCACAAGCGCCACCGGCTGGCTCCAGCCGGTGGATAGCTCGTGACCGGCCAGAACGAGCAGGTTCTGCGAGTTGCGGTGCATGCGTGTAGCGATGCGATTCATTTTGTACAGGTTTGCCAGGCGCTGCCTGTCCTGCTCCCCCTGTTCAAGATTCTCTATGAAGCGGATCTGGCGTTCCACAAGGGACTGGCTGCGGTGGGACAGGTTCACGAACATGGCGTCGAGCTTGCCGCGGAGCGCGGCCTCGTTGGCCGCCAACCGCATCATTTCGCTGCGCATCTGGTCGAAGGCGCGTGCAACCTCGCCTATCTCGTCCGTGGAACCCACATCGATGGGTTCCACGTCGGACGGCTCGCCCTCGCCATTGTTCTCTCTGATGCGGCGGACCGCATCGGGCAGCCGAACCTCGGCCACCTCCAGCGCCCCGGCCCGCAGTCTGTTCAGCGGCTGCAGCACTGACCTGGCAGCGACGCTGGTGGACCACGACGCCAGCGCCAAGACGATGATCACCACAACGCCGAGCGCGACCGCCAACAGGATGGCCCTGTCGCGTACTGAGCTGCTCGGCGAGTGGATCGGCGCACCTTGCAAGGTACCGGCAATGCCGACGACACAGAACGCGACGGCGGTGACGGCGACGGCTGGAATGACGACTAGCAGCAACAGGCGCGAGCGGACAGGCCAGTTTTTCAACCCACGGCGCGACCTCTTATGCGTCGCCGACGGGCCGGTGCGCGAGTGCTGGTGGCCACCAGCGGACAGGCCGCTGCTCTCAGGACGCCTGGTCGGGCCGGCATCGTGCACAGCTGCGGGTTCTCGGAGGAACGCTTCGGTACGGCCACCGCGGGTTTCTCCGGTCATCCTTGGCCTGACGTCATGCGCCGACCCATCGGCGTGCCCGTGCGGACTCTCGCTCTTTGTCCTGGAGACGTCCCCTACCACAAGGAGGGCGACCGTGAGGACCACAGCAGCCAGGAAGATCTCAGCCAGCATAGCCGCTCACATCCGGTCGATGGCCGGGGTCATGCGCGCGAGGCGGCGCATAGTGCGATACTGACACGATCCGGTTACTTTCGGATCGATGCGCTCGGCCTCAAGGACGATCGACAGCTGACCCGGCGGCGGAACCGACATGGCACCCCTTCCTGGCGGCCTGGTCTGCGCGCACGGCATCACATAACCGGCCTAACTCTAATGCGTAACCGGCTGGCGCATGCCAATTCCCATTTAGCGGGAAAAATCAGTACTTCATTACGCTGGTCGTCGGAGCTTACGAGACGCCAAGTTTGACCTGTCAGTGTGGTTATGTCCCTGAACGTCCCGATTCTGCGCCGTCCGCATGCTATCGGAGATTCTCAATTTGACTGCCCAGGAGCGCCATCGACATGATCCTGCTGCTGCCTGGTGACGCTGAGGAGGGTCAGCCGTCTCCGATGTTCGCCAGGCTCTGCTGGACGGCATGAGTCAGCGGGTCACCGGCTGGCAGGACCCGGTCACAGCGCATGGCGGTGTCGCGAAGCAGGGCCACCGCGTCTCCGACCCGGCCTACAGAGTAGTACAGGCTCGCCAGGCTCGCCAGGCGGGCCAGCGTGTCTGCGTGGTCCGCGCCGAGGACCCGTTTGGAATCCGCGCAGCACTGCTCGGAGAGCTGCATCGCGGCCGGCATCTTTCCGGCCATCTGATAGGCGACGGACAGGTTCGCTGTGGTCGCGATGGTGTCCGGATGACCGCGACCGAACACCTTCTCGCGGTCGGACAGAACCCGTTTGTAGTGCGAGATGGCGTCCTTGACCTTGCTTTCGGCCAGGCAGGCCGCGGCGAGCCGTTCCCTGGTGGCCATGGTCTCCAGGTCGCGAGGACCCTGCAGCCGCTCGCGATCCGTCAGGTTGCGCGCTAGTAGCCCGCTGGCCGCCACGACATCGCCCGCGGCCTGGTAGGCAGCGGCGAGCTCGTTCCGAGCGCTCAGGGTGTCCGAGTGACCGGGTCCGCGGAATTGCTCGCATTCGCTGACCGCCCGGAGCAAGACCGTCACAGCGTCAGCGGCTTCGCTGGCCATGATGAGCGCCTTGGCCAAGCTGACACGGGCCGCGATGATGGCTGGGTGTCCGGGAGCCAGCTCGCGGCTCCGTTCGGCCAGCACCCGCTGATACCAGTGAACGGCTTCCCCCGCGTAGCCGGCCGCCAGGTACGCGGCGGCCAGCTGAGCGGCCACGACCAGGGCGTCCGGGTGACCGGGCATCAGCTTGGTGTCGCAGCGGGCGGCCAGGTCCCGCCAGTACTCGACCGCTGGCCCGACTAGGCGGGCGGCGTCGAGGCTCCGGCCGACCCGCACCAGCAGCGGATGGCATCCGTCGGCCCACAGCACGTCGGCGGCCGAGGCTTGCAGGCTGGCCGCGTTCACACGCAGCCTGTCGGCCGTCCATGGCTGCGGCTCGTCGGCGGGCCAGGCTTCGAGTAGCGCACTGGCGGCCGCTCGCGCCGCAGGGTCCTGGACCTGCGCGGGCGCGGCCAGCCTGATCGCCGCCTGGAGCACCGAATTTAGCAGGATCGTCGGCGGCGCGACGGCCCAGTTGACGCTGATCAGGCCGGCCCGCTCGATGGCGAGTAGCGCGTCCCAGGCTGGCTTCGGGTCGACCGCCGAAGAGAATGGGATGACGGCTCCGCCCAGGTAAGCGGCCACGGAGGGCGTGCTGAAGATGGTTCCCGGGATCCCGTGGCCGTCGAGAAGGGCGAGGAGGACCAGCATCAGCCGGACCGATGCACCAGGCAGCAGCGATTCGGCCTGTCCCAGGGAGAGAGTCCAGGTGACCGCGGCCGCCGAAGGCACTTCTCCCGCCGCCACCCCGATCTGCTGCCGCCTGCGGCTGAAATAATCCCGGTAGTCCCGGCAGGCCAGGGTGGAGTTCGCGACCACCGATGAGGCCTGGGCGAGGGCCAGCGGCTCGCGGCCGAGCGCCTCGATCAGGTCAATGGCGCCCTGGCGCTGAGTCGGGTTCACGCTGAGCCGCTCGGTCAGGCAGTTGAGCGCCTCACGGACGCTGAAAAACCCGACCGGGATAACCTGCGTCCCGCGCCGCCTGGAGGCGACCGAGGACTGCGTGCTAGTGATCAGCACCCGGCCCATCGGCCCCTCCGGCCAGAGACCTTCCAGGTCCGCCGACTCGGGCAGGTCATCGAGGACGACCAGCCACGGCTGGTTAGTCTCGGCCAGCCAGCTGATGAAGCGGGCCGCGACCGATTCGGCTGTGCCCGTGGGCTCAAGGCCGGTGGCTGCCACTGATGCCTGCACGTACGCGGAAAGCACCGAGGCCCGGTTGGTGGCGGAGATCCAGACCAGCGCGTCGATGGCCCCCGACCGCCACAGCGACTCCGCGATGATCACGGCCATCTGGGTCTTGCCGCACGCGCCCAGCCAGTTCGACGGGCCCTCGGCGAAGGCCGAGCCAGGCACCAGCGCCAGGGTGGTCCCGGGGACAAGGGCGTCCACTATGCCGCGGGCGGTATCCGGCCTCTCGGTGTATCCCTCGGCCAGCGGAGGCACCTCGCCCACCCGGAAGCGCTGAGTCGCCTGCTCAGCTGACATTCTTCCAGAGGGCATCACAGCCCGCTACCCCCAAGTATTCGCCTGGTGTCGAAAACCTCCTCGGAATACTTCACCAATAACACGGGGAGGTCCAGACACGGGAAGCTTGTCCATATCACGATCTTCACTAACACACCATTATGCACGTGCACCTGGGTTTCGATACCCCTCTAACGGAGGTCCGGTGCAGGTGCTACGGGGCTGAGTAAGGGCGCTACTGAGGGTAGGGAGGGCGCGTTACTGGAGTTCCGTATGGAGATTATTGGGAATTTGGGCTATTGGGGGTCGGCCACCGAGGCCAGCAGGGCAGCCTGGGCCTGGGCCACGGCGGCCAGCATCGCGCCGCGCAGCACGGGTTCACCGGGGACACCAGTCGGCACGACGCGCGGACGGGAGGGCCAGATGCTGGCTACCGCGGCGGCGACCCGGTCCGCCAGGGTAGTACCGCCGGCCCGGCCCACCTCGCCGCCCAGCACCACCAGGCCCGGGTCGAGCACGACGCAGACGGACGCCACCCCGACCGCGACCCGGTGCAGCCGACCGCCCAGGATGGTGGCCAGGCCGAGGCCGACGCCCAGCCGGACGAGGACGAAGTCGTCGGCGTCGGTGGCCGCGCCGGCGGCACGTTCGGTCATCGCAGCCAGGTTCACGTCGTTCTCGATGACGACCGGCTTGTGCCAGACGCTCCGGCCTGCTCTGCCGCGATCGCCACCAGGCCGCGCTCCTCCAGCCGGGTCAGCATCTGCGACACCGTAACCTTGGACAGCCCGGTGTACTCGCTGATCTGGGACCGGGTGAGCATCTCGCCGCCGAGCAGGAGGTCGAGCGCGGCCCGGTCGTTCAGCTCATGCAGCAGGCTGGGTTTACCCGGCCGGACCCGTGTTCCCCGGGTCTCGGTTTGCGCCCGTGTGTCGGGTTGCGCCCCGGTTGGCTGGTGAGCCCGCGCATCCGGGTGAAGCGGTATTTCCTCCCGGAGAGGCTGCATCGCGGTCCCTTCGTCAATCCAACGCCCGGTAAGGTCTCGATCCGGCAACGGGTCTAGCTGGGTGACGGCCCTTCCGCCGCTCACCACGGCCGGCACGATGGACCGCCCGCCGCTGCCGGTCGCCGAGTGACACCGGGTGACGAGCGACCGGCCGTGGCTGCGAGCGGGCTCCCGGCCGCGGCCGGTCCGCGGCCGGTCACCGGTGAGATGCTGTGACGGGCCCCCCGGGTGCAGACCCCCGGGTGCAGACCCCCGGGTGCAGACCCCCGGGTGCAGAGGAGCCGTCCTTGGTTGCTTATTCGGGTTGCCGGAGGGTCCAGCCGTCCATGCCCATCCAGGCGCCGGAGAAGTCGAGGCTGCCGCCGAGTTGATCGTTAGGGGTGCTGGTCAGCCGCGGGCCGTTGAGTTCGATCCAGTCGCCGCAGGGCCGCATGCGGGCTAGGCCTGGGCCCATGTTCTCCAGCGTGATGCCGCCGAGGCCGGTGATCTCGGTGGTCGAGCCGAACCCTTGATCCATGGTGGCGTCCGGGCCGAAGGTGTCCGCGCCGACTCCGATGGCGCCGTGGTCCCACAGCCATTTGGTGGATTCGGCGCTAAAGCCGGGGACGTCATCGTAGTAGTCGTTGTACAGGCCTGGCACCCGCTGGTTACCCAGGTGATAGAAGTCGGAGAGCCCGGTATAGAGCACGACGTATGAGTCTTGCGGGATCGCGCACCCGGTGCGCTGCATCCAATTCTGGATGTCGCCGATGGTGATGAAGAAGTCGCCATTGCCGTTGCGGGCCAGGATCCGCGGCTTGACGTTGATCACTATCAGCGGGCGCAGGCCGAAGAATTTCTCGGGCAGACGGTCCAGGCATATCTGGCCCTCGTGGAAGTGGCACGGAGCAGAGATGTGCGTGCCGGTGTGGGTGCCAAGCGACTGGATCTGCTCAAGCGTGTAGCCCGATCCCTGCTGGCAGCGTGGCACACTGGGATGGGCGTTGACGCAGTTCCACAGCTGCCACTGGAACGGGGGGTCACCCGGGAAGATCGGCGCATTGTCGCTCAGCGGTTGTCCCAGGAAGACCTGCTGCGATTGTGCGGGATCGCGCGGATCGACCTGGGCGTAGCCCGGTGTGATGCCGCTCGACGCCGCGCGCGCCTGGTCTGCCGGGCTTGCGCCCACTACCGAGTTCATGCCCAAGACGAAGCCGGCCACCAGAGCAACGGCACTGAGGGCGAACCCACCCAACTTCACATGCCGCCGGGTTTGCTGCATGGCGGCCTCCTTTCCAGACGTTGAGGATCAAAGTAGCGTGAATTCGGGTAATACCACCACCCAGGGACGGTGGAATGTAGCAGGCTACCTTTCTGCGAACTTTCTGCGAAATTGGCACACAGGGTTTGCTCTGCGGGGTTCAAAACTCGGCCATGGATCCTGACCTGGGCGTCTACGTCCGCTCGTATCCGTTGACGAGGCCGCCCAGGACGGCCCGGCGCCTGATCCGTTCCCTGGAAAGGTCTGCGACCAGATGGTGAGACCGGGCGGGCGGAGCTGGCGGCTGCGGTGGGGTCATCGTCCGTTGTGGTGGGCCTCGTACTCGGTCATCACGACGCGCACGAGGACGACGGTTAGATGGCCCGGATCTTCCCTGTAGTCCGTGAACTAACACCCTTGCCTGCGTCGGCACACATTGATAAGTGAGTGTCGTGGGTCACTGTTGAGCGGCGCGGCGAAACGCTGCCCAATCTCGGCCAGCTCGCCGGTCCAGCACTGATCCATGCCGAGCTCGACCGGGCGGCTCACGCAGGGCCGCACCAGGGCGGCGCGGGAGGGCCGGCCGGTTACCCAGGTGGGGGTGGCGGCGGGAGGGACGGGCTGAGGTCGGTGAGGAGGTTGGTGTCGTAGGTCATGATGACGTACGGGCCGAAGTTGTAGGTGCGGGTCGGGGCGCCGAACGTGGCGCGGATCTGCCAGCTAGGGATCTCATCGAGCGGCACGGGCGGGTTCATCAGCACGACGAAGTTCGCGTCGTGGATCTGCGGGTTGTACCAGGTCCGGTCGAACTCGGAGGGCCCCGGGGCCGCGTCGTTGAGGTTGAAGCTGACGGACCTGATATTGACGGCGCCGCCGCTGGCCAGCGTGGTCGCGTTGGCGATGCCGTAGCTGCTCAGGCCGTAAGTGAGGTGGTGCGCGACGAGCCAGTCGGCGAGATCCTGGCTGATGGCGGGGCGGGGCGGCTGCGCGACGGAGTAGCCGAGCGCCGCCAGGTAACAGGCCAGGACCACGGCCATGGCCGGCACCAGCCGGATCGCCAGGAACCGGCCGCCCAGCATCCGGCCCGCCAGCACGGCGCCGGCCGGCAGCACGGCGGCCATCTCGCGAGCGCTCCAGTACGTCGTGGGCGTGGTGCTGAGCAGGTACGCGGCCACGTTGATGAGGATCCCGAGGGCCAGCACCTGGGCGATGCGGTCCTCGCAGCTGAAGAAGTGCCGGACGACCAGCCACAGCCCCCACGCGGCCAGGGCCAGGCCGATCAGGTGCAAGAACGCGATACCCGCGTCCAGACCGGGCGACGAGATGCCGAAGAAGTCGGCGCCGTAGAGCCCGAACAGGCTCTCCACGGCCAGCCAGGAGTGGGCCGACATCTCGCTGACCGGGGCCAGGGCGTTCGCGACCGGCAGGACGGCGTAACCGCCGTGCTCGCCGATCCGCTTGACCACGATCGAGGCGATCTCCGCCGAGGCGCCCGCCGCCACCAGCAGCGACAGATCGAACCAGGCGGAGCGCAGCCACTCGCGGCGCTGCACCAGCGCCTGGTAGGCACGTACGGCGGACACCGCGGCCAGCGGGGCCACGCCGATCAGCAGGGCCAGCCGGTCGGCTACCAAGACCCAGGTCAGCATCGCGCCGACCACGATCGGGACGTACCATGCTCTCGCGGGGGGGTCTGGGGCCACCGGGGTCTGGGGTGTCCCCAGGGGGCAGAGTGTCCCCCCGGGCAAGCGGCGCGGGGCACGGTCGAGGACCAGCCAGGTCAGCAGCAGGGGCACCTGGGTGCCGATGTGGTCGGGCTGGAAGACCAGGATGTACACGCCGGGACCGAGCTGGGGCGCGATCATGATTCCGGCCGCGATGAGCATGCGCACGACGCCCTCGCGGCCGGTCGCGCGCCCCCGGGCCAGCAGCGCGCCGGTCAGCACGACCAGCGTGTAGGTGATCGCCGCCGACACGTGCAGCACGTCCGCGTTCAGCCCGCGGACCATCTCCACGAGCACGTACTCGGGCAGTTCGGTGGTGTAGAACGACACGTCGGTGACGGTCCAGCCGCGCAGCATCGGGTTGCCGTGCAGCATGGCCCAGGCCTGCAGCGCGTTCGACGCGCCATCCGAGGCGACCCGCGCCGTCCGCGAGACGTGCAGATAGCAGAAGAAGAGCCCGATCCCGACTGCGATCAGGCCTGCCAGCCAGGCCAGCTGGATCAGCCAGGTGACCCACCATCGGCTGCGGCGCTCCGGCTCGGGCGGGCTCTCGGCATCGGCGTCGGCGTCGGCGTCGGGGCCAGCGTCGCTGTCGGCGCCGGGGGCGGCCTCAGCGTCGGCGCGGGTCTCGGTGCCGGCACTGGCTTCGGCGGGGATTTCAGCCCCGGTACCGGTGTCGGCCACGGCGATTGCCGAGGCGGCAGGCTCGTCTTCCTCTGGCGTGGACATGTTCCCCCAGGCACGGTCATTCTCGTCCGCTAGCGAGGCTAACAGACCCAGCCGCCTGCGGGCCGCCCGCCGCAGGCGGGCCGCCCGCCAATGCGAGAAAAGCGGTGGGGAACGTGCATAATGACGATCATGCGATTGTCAGCCCGGGCCGACTATGCGCTGCGCGCCGCGATCGAACTCGCCGCCTCCAGCGGCGGACACGTCACGGCCGATCAGCTTGCCCGCGCGCAGCAGATACCGGGTAAGTTCCTCGAGACGATCCTGACTCAGCTCAGAAGGGCCGGACTCATCCGCAGCCAGCGCGGGCCGGACGGCGGCTTCTGGCTGGCGCGCCCGGCGGCCGAGATCTCGCTGGCCGACATCATCAGGGCCATCGACGGCCAGTTGCTCGGCGTCCGGGGCGAGCGCCCGGAAAACGTCACCTACCCGGGTGTGGCCGAACCCCTGCAGCAGGTGTGGATCGCGCTGCGCGCCAACGAGCGGGCCGTGCTCGAGCAGGTCACGCTGGCCGACATCGTGTCAGGGACACTGCCCGACATGGTCCGGCACCTGACCGAGAACCCGAGCGCCTGGGTCTAGGGGCTTAAGGGTTCAGCGCGGGGTCAGGAGGGTGGCGCCGGGTTCAGACCGACACCATGTCGGTGACGTCGTGCACATGCCCGGCGGCCGGGCCGAAGCCGGGCTGGCCGTCCGCGAACTCCAGCGAGGATTCCTCGCCCGGGACCATGGTGCTGATCGGGACGAAGCCGCGCTCGCCGTTCAGGCCGACGCTGGCCTCCGCGGGCACCCGGAGGCCAGGCTCCCGGGGGATGCCGAGGACCGGCTCGTTCTGCAGTTCGGCCAGGGCAAAGTTGTCGGACACCTCACGGAACACCTGGGAGAGCGGTGTGTTGAGGGCGCCGCAGATGGCGGCGAGCAGTTCGGAGGAGGCCTCCTTCTGCCCACGCTCGACCTCTGACAAGTACCCGAGGGAAACGCGTGCCGAGGCCGAGACCTCGCGCAGTGTGCGACCCTGCCGCAGGCGCAGCCGACGTAGGACATCACCTAGCAGCTGACGTAGCAGAACCATAGCCGCACTCCCTTCCCGAGCTTCCCGAAGTCGTAACCGCCGACACCTCCACCGTACCTGGCCTCACCGTAAGTCCGCGAGATCATACGATCCCGTGTTCGCTCCCAACGTAACGCTGTAATCAGTCACTCTCTTCCCGAAGCCTGCCGAGCAATAGTCCCAGGGCATGCTCCACTGTCAGTCTACGTATCTCGTGCCGGTCCCCCGCCAGCGCGATCGTGCGGACCACCGTGTCGTCGGCGGCGCTTACCGCAATGTGCGCGGTGCCCACCGGCTGGCCGTCGGAGGGCTCGGGGCCGGCGACGCCGGTGGTCGCCACCCCGTAGGTCGCGCCCAGCCGGGCCCGGACGCCCCGCGCCATCGCCGCCGCGACCGGCGGATAGACCGCGCCGTACCTGGCCAGCATCACCTCGTCCACGCCGAGCAGGTCGGCCTTGAGTTCCGTGGCGTAGGCGATCACGCCGCCGCGGAAGGCCGCGGACGCGCCGGGCACGTCGGTGAGCGCGGCCGCGACGAGCCCGCCGGTCAGCGACTCGGCCACAGCGACCGTCTGGCCGTCGGCCCGGAGCCGGTCCAGGACCTGTCCCGCCAGGTCACGTGCCGCCTCGCCCGCGGATGATCCCGGAGACCCCGCCACAACCACGATCATGCCTCCCTCGGGTACGAGCGGCTTACCGGCCGGCGGCCGGTTCTGAACGACCCGGTTCTGAACGATGGAGCCGCACCGCCTGAAGCACGTAGTCGACGCCGGTCACCACGGTAACCACAACCGCCGCCGCCATGAAGAGCCCGCGCACGATTCCCGGCGGGCTCAGCGTGGCCGGCAGCACGTAGAGGCAGATCGCGATGACCTGAAGAAGGGTCTTGGCCTTGCCGCCGCGGCTGGCCGCGATCACCCCACGGCGGATCACCCAGAACCGTAGCGCGGTCACGCCGAGCTCCCGGAACATGATCACGCCGGTGACCCACCACGGCAGTTCGCCGAGCGCGGACAGGCAGATCAGGGCCGCCCCGGTCAGCGCCTTGTCGGCCACCGGGTCGGCGATCTTGCCGAAGTCGGTCACCAGCCCGCGGCTGCGGGCCAGCCGCCCGTCGAGCAGGTCGGTCAGCGACGCGACGAAGAACGTGGCCAGCGCCGCGAGCCGCCAGGCCGTTCCGCCCGCGAGCAGGCAGCCGACGAAGACCGGAACGAGGACGACGCGCACCATCGTGAGGACGTTGGCCACATTCACCAGGCCGGCCTCGCCGGTCACCGCAGGTTCACGCCGGCGATGAGGTCGACTCCCTCGGAGCCGGTCACCACGGCGCGGACCATATCGCCGGCCGCGAGCGGGGTTCCGGTCCTGACCGTGGTCACTCCGTCGACCTCGGGGGCCTGATGGGCGGCCCGGCCCAGATAACCCTCCAAGCCGTCGTCGGCCTCTTCCTCGATCAGCACGTCCAGGGTCTCGCCGAGCCTGCTGTCGGCCCGCTGGGCCATCAGCTCATCGGCCAGCCCGGCGAACTCCTCCACCCGGCGGGAGATCTCCGCGGCGTCCAGCTTGCCGGGCAGCGACGCGGCTTCGGTGCCGTCCTCGTCGGAGTAGCCGAAGATCCCGATCGCGTCCAGCCCGGCGTGGCTCAGGAAGAGCTCGAGTTCGGCCAGGTCCTCCGCGGTCTCGCCGGGGAAGCCGACGATGAAGTTGGACCGGACCCCGGCCTGCGGGCTCTGCTCCCTGATCTGGTCGAGCAGGGCAAGAAACCGCTCCCGGTCACCGAACCGCCGCATGGCGCGCAGCACCCGTCCGCTGGCGTGCTGGAACGACAGGTCGAAGTAGGGGGCCACCCCCGGCGTGGACGCGATGACCTCGATCAGCCCCGGCCGCAACTCGGCGGGCTGCAGGTAGCTGATCCTGACCCGCTCGATCCCCTCGGTGGCGGCCAGGTCGGGCAGCACCTCCTCGAGCAGCCGCAGGTTGCCCAGGTCCTTGCCGTAGGAGGTGGAGTTCTCGCTGACCAGCACCAGCTCGCGCACGCCGCTGGCGGCCAGCCAGCGGGCCTCGGCCAGGATCTCGGGCGGGCGCCGGGAGACGAACGCGCCGCGGAACGACGGGATCGCGCAGAAGGAGCACCGGCGGTCGCACCCGGACGCGATCTTCAGCGGGGCGACCACCCCGCCGGACAGCCGGCGCCGGAACACGCCGCCCCCGGGGCCAGTCCAAGGCGCGGCTGGGTCGACCGTAGTCGACGATGCTCCCGCGGGTTGGACGGTCTCGGCACGGGTTTCGGCGGGGCGCGGCTGGCGGTCGGCGGGGCGCGGCTGGCGGTCGGCGGGGCGCGGCGGGCGGGCGGCGGGGCGCGGCTGGCGGTCAGCGGGGGTGATGGGCAGCAGCGTGCGGCGGTCCCTGACGGTGTGCGCGGGGCGCTTGCGGCCGGCCAGCACGTCGTCCAGCCGGGTGCCGATGTCGCCGTAGTCGTCGAAGCTGAGCACCTGCGCCTCGGGCAGCTCATCGGCCAGTTCGGCGCCGTAGCGCTCGGCCAGGCAGCCGACGGCGGCGACCTTGGCGCCGGACTCGGCGGCCGAGAGCAGCTCGGCGATGGACTCCTGCTTGGCCGCCTGGATGAAGCCGCAGGTGTTCACGAGCACGACGCTGGCGTCGTCGGCTGAGGTCAGATCCCAGCCGGACGCGGTCAGCCGGGCCGCGAGCTCTTCTGAATCGACCTCGTTGCGCGCGCAGCCGAGGGTGACCAGGCTGACCGTCCGCAGCGCGGACGGCGAGGGGCCAGAACGTGGAGACACACCGAGAGCCTACCCAGGGGATTGGGTGGTCGGCTCCGCTTGCTGGACTGGGCTAGCCAGACTGTGCTAGCTCGATTGGGGACTGAAGCTCAGCGTCACCGGCACGGTGCTGTTCGGGTTCTGCCGCTTGCCGTTCACGGTGAGGACGATTCCGCCCGGGTTGCCCAGGCGGACGCTCACCGCCTGTTTCTCGGTCCACGTCATCGAGGAGCCGGCCGGGATCACGCCCATGTATATCTGCGAGCCGTCACTGCTATTGGTGAGCTGGACCCAGCAGTCCTGCACCGCGGTGAGGTGGATCACCACGCCGGTGGGAGCGGGCGAGGGCGTGGGCGACGGGTGCGCCGTCGGTTTCGCGCTGGCCGCGGCGCGGTGGGTCTGGGCGGCGAGCGGCCTGGTCCCGCCGCTGTGCGAAGACACCAGCCGGTAGGCGCCGAACCCGATGATCGCGAGCAGCACCACGGCCGCGATCAAGCCGAGACTGGGCGAGCGCCGCTCGCGGATCCTGATCGGGGTGGACGGCTCGAAGACGTCGGCGGCGCGCAGCGCCCCGGGCGGGCCGTGTTCGGCGTCGTACTCGCTGATCAGCGGGACCGGGTCGGTACCGATCGCGCCGGCGATGCTGCGGATGTGACCGCGGGCGTAGAAATCGCCGCCGCAGCCGGAGAAGTCGCCTTGCTCGATGCCCCGGATGATCGACTCCCGGATCCGGGTCTGCTGGCTGACTTGGGTGATGGTGAGACCGGCCTGACGGCGCGCGTCCGCCAGGGTTTCACCGATGCTCACGCCGCGCCTCCACGTACCTTTTGTCGCGATTGGATGATACGGGCTTATTCGGGGCCATCCCCGAGTGCGGGGGCCATCACCAAGTGTAGACAGCCAGAGCCCGGGACCGGTATCGCTCACATGGCCAGTTCCTAACGTCCCGGTTTATCCGCCGCGCAGCGAAATGATCGTCTCTTCCAGGTCATCGGGCCGGACCAGCACGTCGCGCGCCTTCGAGCCTTCGCTCGGCCCGACGATGTTCCGGCTCTCGAGCAGGTCCATCAGCCGGCCGGCCTTGGCGAAGCCGACCCGCAGCTTGCGCTGCAGCATCGAGGTCGACCCGAACTGAGTGGAGATCACCAGCTCCGCCGCCTGGATGAGCAGGTCCAGGTCGTCGCCGATGTCGGAATCGATATCGCGCGAGCGTTCCGGCGCGGCCGCGACGTCCTCCCGGTAGGTCGGCTCGGCCTGCTTCTTGCAGTGCGCGACGATATCGCGGATCTCCTTCTCCGACACGAACGCGTTCTGCAGCCGGATCGGCTTGGACGCCCCCATCGGCAGGAACAGCGCGTCGCCCTGCCCGACCAGCTTCTCCGCGCCCGGCTGGTCCAAGATGACCCGGGAGTCCATCAGGCTGGAGGTCGAGAACGCCAGCCGGGACGGGACGTTGGCCTTGATCAGGCCGGTCACCACGTCCACGCTCGGCCGCTGGGTGGCCAGCACCAGGTGGATGCCGGCCGCCCGGGCGAGCTGCGTGATGCGGACCACGGCGTCCTCGACATCGCGCGGGGCCACCATCATCAGGTCCGCCAGCTCGTCCACCAGCACCAGCAGGTACGGGTACGGCTGGTACACCCGCTCGCTGCCCGGCGGCGGCGTCAGCCGCCCCGCCCGGACCGCCTTGTTGAAGTCGTCCACGTGCCGGAACCCGCTGGCGGCCAGGTCGTCGTACCGGCGCTCCATCTCGCCGACCACCCAGTCCAGGGCTTCGGCCGCCTTCTTCGGGCTGGTGATGATCGGCGTGATCAGGTGCGGGATGCCGTCGTAGATGGTCAGCTCGACCCGCTTGGGGTCGATCAGGATCATCCGCACCTCGTCCGGCGTGGCCCGGGTCAGGATCGAGGTGATCAGCCCGTTCAGGCACACCGAGTTGTGCGTCGGGATGCATGAACGACTAGCTAGGTAAAGGCGGCTGGGACTGCTGACTTCAATGCAGCGAACCGGCACTGACTCAACGGGCCGTACATCGACTATGTATCGCTGTCGTGCAGGGCTGGCCGGCTTGACCTGACGCTGCCGTGCCCGTTTCCGGCTGAGCCGGAATACTGGCTCATGCGGCGTGAAGGAGACCCTGTAAACAGTTGACGTGCTCTCATTGCGGCCGTTGCAAGGTCTGCTCCTTAGGGTGGCCTTGTACCCGAGGCCCAGCGCCAATTCCAGTACCCCGTGCGCGAGATCCCGGCTGGTCACCGCGAACTCAACCGTCCCCTGAGGACTGCAATAGCCGTCTGTGTCAAGCAGGCCTGCAAGCAAGGCCCGGCGCTGCGGGATGGAGGCATGCAGATACGCCTCGGGTATGTGCTTTGGTCCCACCTCGCGGAAGATCTTCCTCATGGTCCAGTAACGGTCGCTGCGAGGAGAGGCTGGCACAAAGCTTCCCTTGCGCCCTTGAGGGAAACGGCCATCTGCCGCCCTGAGCACAGCCGAAAGCCCGACACCAACGTGGGCCGCTGCCCTGGCGACGCTCGTCCCGTGTTCTGCGAGGTCAAGCGCTGCGGCGATGCGCCGTTCGCGCTCGGGACGATTCCAGATCGTGTACTGCATCTGGGTACTGGGGTGATGCGTGATTACGTATCCGTCATCGCGGATATGGTCAAGAATCTCTTGGTCGGCACTGGTGATGTCGGCACCGCCAGTGCGCCCGTCGCCAAGCCAGCAGCCGAATGTGTACGGGGCTACAGGCAGATCCCGTTCGGGATAGTCAAGCGGTCCGCACAGCGCAACCGAGTGGTTCAGGCGCCCGTCAGCCCGGAGGGAAGCCGCGATCTCTGCGGTCGTAATCGGCTCGCTGTCGAACTGGTGCCGCCGGCCTATGCCAGCGGGAGCTTCGACGCGTTCCGCGAGCGCCTTGTAGATCAGGTGACGCGAATAGGCCGGTGTCCAGAACGAGACATCGCGACCGTTGCGGCGATACCAGGACCGTAGCGGGCGACCTTCACGCGGGAGGTTCGGAACGACGCGCTGGTAAAGGACGTTACGGAACTGCGCTCCGACGTCCGCGAGCACCTCGGCCGTCGTGGTAAGCGCGTCAGGTTCACGCAATACTTCAGCCGCGCGGTTCTCAACGCGAGTCACGTCCTCGGCAGGCCAATACGGCAGCTCCGCCGATGGCCGCCCTCGCTGCTGGCGCCCCGCCGCGGTCGCGGTACGCCAAAGGTGCTCAGCGTCGGCGACGATGACGGTGCCGTCGGAGAACTCGACCTCGTAGCACGGGCGGCCATGCATTACCGGAGTCGCGGCGATCACCTTGCATGCGTGACCGTGCTCATCGAAGACCTCACCGCCTACTTGGATCTCGCCCATGGTGGTCCAGCCATCCGGCGTCGGGATCGGCGTATCAAGAGCGAGCGCTTTACCGGCCCCGGTCGCGCCCGCGATCAGCACGTGCGGCATCTTGGCCAGGTTGGCCACCAGCACCCGGCCCTCGACGTCCTTGCCCAGGCCGACCACCATCGGGTGATGGTCGCTGATCGCGACCTGCGACTTGAGCACGTCGCCCAGGCTGACGACTTCCTTGTCGGCGTTGGGGATCTCCACCCCGATCGCGGACTTGCCCGGGATCGGGGAGATGATCCGCACGTCCGCGCTCTTGACCGCGTAGGAGATGTTCTTCGACAGCGCGGTGACCCGTTCCACCTTGACCGCGGGACCGAGCTCGATCTCGTACCTGGTCACGGTCGGGCCCCGGCTGAACCCGGTGACCTGCGCGTCCACCTGGAACTGCTCGAGCACCTCGGACAGCGTGGCCACCACCATGTCGTTGGCCCTGGTCCGCTGTTTCGGTGCCGAGCCGGGCCGCAGCAGCGCGGTGGGTGGCAGCGTGTAGGCGATCGCGTCCCCGGTCAGCGTGAGCTGCTCGGGGTGCCGCAGCGGGACCATCCCCTGGGGGATCTTCGATTCCGGGGCAGGCTCGTGCTGGGCACCGAGTTCGTGCGGGGCGAGCTCAGCGGTACCGGCGGGCGGGGCGGGAGTTTCGTGCGTCCCGAAGCCAAGCGCCTCGATCAGCCCGTCGCTGCCGTCCGGACGCCCGACGCCCGGCATAGCAGCACGCTTCTTGTCCCGCTCGAGCAGCGGCGTGTCGTAGGGCTTGGTGTGCTCGCCCGCCTCGATGGCCGGGCGCAGCCTGATCTGCCGGGCGATCTGGCCGCGCACCCGGCGGGCCGTGCTGCCCGTCCCGGCCTCGTAGTCCTGGTCGATCTGCAGGCCATCGCCGTCCTCGCCGGCCAACGCCCTGCCGTGCCCGAACATCACCCGCAGTTCGGCGAAGCGCTCAGGCAGCCGGTGCAGCGGGGTGCCGGATATGACCAGGATGCCGAACGCGGTCAGCAGCGCGAGCAGCGGCGCCGTGACCCACGGCGTGAGGGCGGCGGCCAGCGGGCCCGACACCACGTAGCCGACGAGGCCGCCGGCCGCGTGCATGGCGCGCGCACCGTCGGACGGGCGCGGGGTGCCCTTGGCGATATGGATCAGGCCGAGCGCGCCGAGCAGCAGCGCGGTCCAGCCGATCGCGGCCCGGACCGTCTCGGCGTTGCGGTCCGGGTGCCGCAGGAACCGCCAGGCCAGCAGCACGGCGAGCACGGGTATCACCCACGCGAGCGACCCGAACGCCCCGACGGCCACGGTCTGGATGGCCCGCCCGGCCGTGTTGCCCATCCGGCCCCACAGGCTGGCCGCGAGCACGATGGCCACGCCCAGGGTGAGCAGCCCCACGCCGTCCCGGCGATGGAGCGGATCCAGGTCGCGCGCGCCGTGGCCGATGGCCCGGGCCGCGAAGCCGACCGAGCCGGCCACCACCATCCAGGCGGCCGCGATGGTGCGGCCGGTCCACCCGATCAGGATCACGACCGGATCGCGGGGCGGACCCGTCCGTTTGACGGGACGCCCCTTCGCCGTACGCCCCTTTCCGGCCGCCCCCTTGGCGTTCTTTTTCTTTTGGCCCGAACGAGCCTGGTTTCCCCGCCCCGGGTTACTGCTTGTCCCCCGCCGGGCCGCGGACCTGGTGGCCGTACTGCCGCGGCTACCCGATCCGCCCCGGCTGGTGGTGCGGGTACCAGCGGAGCGGCCCCGGTTGCCCTCGTCGGGTCCCGGCGCCTCGAAGGCAGCCTCGGCTGCCCCGCCGCGCGGGCGGGCAGATCCATTACGGGCACGGGGCGCCATAGTCACAAACGTAGCGAGAACCTGCGTTAGCCCCAAGCACCCAGGGGGCGTGTCGGCCCCGCGACGCGCTCGGCGGGACCGGGGCGGGAACCAGGCCCGTTCGGCCAAAAGGTTTTCCAAGGGGGCGGGACGCGCGCCCTGGGCTCAGGCGTTGGCCGGCAGGGTGGTGCCGGGGCCGCGGCGGCGGAGGCGGACCAGGTCACGGTAGGCGGGTCGGTGTCCGGGCAGGGTGCGCTCGTCCGTGCCCTCGACGGTGAAGCCGGCGTCGGCGATCATCTCCAGGTCACGACCGCCGGGCTGGCCCTCGCTGGTCAGGTAGTCGCCGAGGAAGATCGAGTTGACGATGTGCAGCGCGAGCGGCTGCAGGCTGCGCAGGTGGATCTCCCGGCCGCCGGCCAGCCGGACTTCGGCGTCCGGGCAGATGAACCGCACCATGGCCAGGATGCGCAGGCAGCGCTGCGGGGTGAGGTTCCACTCGCCGCCCAGCGGGGTGCCCTCGAACGGGATCAGGAAGTTGACCGGCACCGAGTCGGGGTCCAGTTCGCGCAGCGCGAACACGACGTCGGCCAGCTCCTCGTCGCTCTCCCCCATCCCGGCGATCAGGCCCGAGCAGGGGGACAGGCCGGCCTGTTTGGCTGTTTTTACCGTGTCGGCGCGGTCCTGGTAGGAGTGTGTGGTGCAGATGTCCTGGTAGTTGGTTTCGGCCGTGTTCAGGTTGTGGTTGTAGGCGGTGGTGCCGGCCTCGAGCAGGCGTTCGGCCTGGCCGGGCGAGAGCAGGCCAAGGCAGGCGCAGACCTCGATATCGGGGTTTTTCGCCTTGAATTCCGTGATAGCCGTCGACACGCGGGTGATGTCCGCGTTGGTCGGGCCGCGGCCGCTGGCGACCAGGCAGACGCGCTTGGCGCCCGCTCTGACGCCGGCCTCGGCGCTTTCTAGGACCTCAGTGGGCTTGAGCCAGGTGTACTTGAGCACGTCCGCCGCCGAGCCGCGCCGCTGCGAGCAGTAGAAGCAGTCCTCGGGGCACAGGCCGCTCTTGATGTTGACCAGGTAGTTCAGCTTTACCCGGCGGCCGAAGTAACGCAGCCGGACCTTAAAGGCCGCCGCCACCACGTCCATCAGCTCGTCGTCGGGGCTTTTTAGCACGTTGAGTGCATCAGCGCGGGTGGGCAGTTCGCGGGCCAGCGCCTTCTCCGCCAGCGAATCAAGCCAGGTCATGAGGCCTCCTCGAGCCCGACGGTATCAGGCCCGACTTTGTGGCGGTTGGCGCGGTAAGGTCGGGCGCATGCGGGTCGCGATCCTCGATGACTATCAGCAGGTTTCCCTGGCCAGCGCGGACTGGTCCGCGGTGCGCTCGCTCGGTGAGATCGACGTGTTCACCGAGCACATCGGGCGGACCGAAGCGCTGGTCCGCGAGCTGGAGCCGTTCGACGTGATCGTGGCGATGCGGGAGCGTACGTTCTTTGACGCTCAGCGGCTGAGCCAGCTGCCGCGGCTGCGGCTGCTGGTCACCACGGGCATGTCGAACCCGTCGATCGACCTGGCCGCGGCTGCTTTGCATGGCGTCACGGTGTGCGGGACCGGCGGGGTCGGCTCGTCGACCGCGGAGCTGACCTGGGGGCTCATCCTCGCGCTGGCCCGGCACATCCCCGAGGAAGACCGTGGGATGAAGATGGCCGGGCGGGCCGGCGGCGCGGCGCTCGGCGTCGGCGGCGGCTGGCAGCAGACCGTCGGGACCGGGCTGCACGGCCAGCGGCTCGGCGTCGTCGGGCTCGGCCGCCAGGGCCGGAGGGTGGCGAAGATCGGGCGGGCGTTCGGCATGAAGCTGGCGGCCTGGAGCCAGAACCTGGATCCGGACGTCGCGAAGAAGGCGCATGCCGAGGCGGTCGGCAAGGAGGAGCTGTTCTCCTCCTGCGATTTCGTGACGGTGCACTACAAGCTCGGGCCGCGGAGCGTGGGGCTGGTCGGCGCGGCAGAACTGGCGCTGATGAAGCCGTCCGCCTACCTGGTGAACACCTCCCGCGGGCCGATCGTGGACAGCGCGGCGCTGCTTTCGGCGCTGCGGTCCGGGTCGATCGCGGGCGCGGGGCTGGACGTGTTCGACGTCGAGCCGCTGCCGCTTTCGGATCCGCTGCGGGCCGCGCCCAACGTCGTGCTGACCCCGCACCTCGGCTACGTCACCGAAGAGGCCTACCAGGTCTTCTACGGTGACGCGGCCGAGGACATCGTGGCGTTCGCCAAGGGCTCGCCGGTGCGGGTGCTGTCTTAGTTGGGCTGTCCTAGCTGGGCTTGTCTAGCTATGTTGTCTAGCTGTGCTGTCTAGCTGTGCTGTCTAGCTGGGCTTCCAGTTCGGGTCGCGGCCGGACAGGCTCAGGGCGCGGTCGAAGGCGGTCGCGTTATCCGGGGTCGGCACGACGTCGGCGAAGCCCTGATACTTGCGGAACAGTTCGGCCTGGGCCTCGACGGTGTTTCGGACGGCTTCGGCGGTGGCATCGTCGCAGACGTATTCCTGGCCGGTGGCCTTGGCCACGTCCCAGCCGTGCAGCGCCATCTCCATGACGAGCATCGCGCCCACGTCGGCGGCCGGGGTCGCGTCGCCCATGACGCCGAGCTCGCCTTCCCAGGTCTTCGGGTCTTCCCAGGCCTTGACGGCGTTGCCGATCTGCTGGGCGTAATCTTCGCGGAAGCCTGGCTCGGCGGTGAAGTCCTTGTTCATCAGGTCCTCGGCGACGCTCTCGCCGTGCGCCCGGCGTTCGGCGGAGTACGCGGTCCACAAGATGAGGTGGTTGAGCAGGGTGCGCAGATCCCAGTCGTTACACGGGGTGGCCGCGTCCAGCGTTCCTGCCGTGTCCGGCACGCCGTTCACCACCCGGGCTGCCTCGGCCGCGGCGGCCGCCATTTCTGAGCTCAGATTCGTCTTGGTCATCCCCCGAACCTACCCGGGGAGGGGTTCGGCGGTCTTGAACAAACGCGACGGATTACGCTGATCAGGTGCCAGATACCGCCGTCGGGACCATGGGTCGTGGCGTGCTGCGCCCGGACCTCGCGGCCACCAGGTTCCGGCTCGTCCGGCACCGGCCGTCGGAGGCGCTCGCGCCGTTCGTCGACTACTACTGGATCCTGCGCTGGGACCTTCGCGGGGAGCCGCCGCACAAGCAGACGATCCTGCCGCACCCCAACGTGCACCTGGCCTTCGAGGCGTCCGGAGCGGGGATCTTCGGCGTTGATCGCAGGCTGTTCACCCGGTCGCTGTCCGGTTCGGGCCGGGTCCTCGGGGTGCGGTTCGCGGCCGGCGGCTTCCGGCCGTTCTGGCAGGCGCCGATCTCCCAGCTGACCGATCGGGTGGTTCCGGCGGCGCGGCTGTTCGGGCCGCGGGCGGAGAAGACGCGGCAGGCAATCATGGAGGCCGATCTGGGTTCCTCGGGTTCTGCTCTGGGTTCCTCGGGTTCTGCTCTGGGTTCGTCGGGGTCCGCGGGTTCGTCGGGGTCCGCGGATGAGGCCGATGCCCGGATGATCGGTTACGCCGAGGCGCTGCTCGGCGCGGTGCTGCCGGACCGCGACCCGGTGGCCGAGCAGGCCGCCGCCCTGGTGGCGTGCATCACCGCCGATCCCGGGCTGCGTCGGGTCGATCAGCTGTCCGCCGCGTCCGGGATGTCCGCGCGCAGCCTGCAGCGGCTATTCGCTGACTTCGTGGGCGTCAGCCCCAAGTGGGTGATGCGCCGGGCCCGGCTGCACGAAGCCGCGGAACGGGCCGACAGCGGCGAGCCCGTCGACTGGGCCGAACTCGCCGCCGACCTCGGCTACGCCGACCAGGCCCACCTGACCCGTGACTTCACCGTCACCATAGGCGTCTCCCCCACCCGCTACGCCACCCCCTTGACCCCGTTGACCAGCTGACCGGCCGTTGCCGGGACGGTGCGCAGCTTCAGCAGCGGGCGACCCCGGGCACCTGCCAGTGCGCGCCGGATGTCGTAGATGACCTCCGCCGGCTCGGAGCGGATCTGCTTGGGCGTGAACCTGAGCACGATGATCTGGTACACGCCCATCCGCCGTCCGCGGGCGAGCGTCTTGGCGTGATCCTCCGGGGACATGTGCCATTCGCGCGAATCAACCTCGACCACCACGCCAAGCTCGGGCCACCAGGCATCGGGTCTGGCGATAAAGGTGCCACGGTCGTACAGCGACGGGTTGAACAGCGGCATGGGGAGCCCGGACCTGACCAGCAGGTCCTTGAGGTCCGCCTCCGCGGTCGACCTGATCCCGGCGGCGACATCCGTCAGTGCCTCGCGGAACAAGGCCGACCCGACGCTCGGTCCGGTGGTGAGTTCGGTGACCAGATCCTGGATCTGGCAGCGACCGTGCTGCACGGCGTCGGCCACGACCGCCCGGACGTCCCGCAGGCTGGTCATGTCGCGCACGGCATCGGCGACAGCGCGCGGCAGCAGGGCGTAGCGCACCGGGCCGGCCAGCCAGATCCGCCCGGGCATCCGAGTCGTCCGGTGCAGGCGGACGAACGCCGCGTCACGGCGTTTCCGGGCGGCCGGAACCAGGACGTCGACGAGGTCCGATGACGTCCCCCGGATGTGGTGGCAGCGCAGCGCCGCCGGACCGGTGATCACGCTGCCGGTGCCCGCGTATAGCATCGCGGCCATTTCCTGCTGGATTGTCGTGGGCGTCCCGGTCACCGCCATGTAGACACCAGGAAGCAAACTCCGCCATGGCCCTCCGGTACGAAGACGATGCCCTAGCGCATGCCTGGTCAAGCCGGCGGTTAGCGCCTGTTGGCGCGTGATCACGTCAAGTTGCCGGTCCAGGATGCGGATAAGCGCATCCGGGTCGCCTCGGGTTGATGAAGCCATGTCGACATCATGCCGACGACGTCTGACAAACAGAGCGTAGGCGAGCCGATCCGGAAGGTGCGTAAATCTCAAGAATTGCGCAAAACGAGCGCCTGCAAGCCCTCCAACCGCCAGATCCGGCCGGCGCGATGTTCCATCGAGCCGGTTATCGCCGGCTCAATGCTCCATCGCGCCGGCGAGGGACCGCCCCCGGTGCGGGGAGTGCGAGTGGCGTGGGGCGCATGGGACGTGAGGTGCGAGCTCGCCGGAGATAAGGGTGTTAGCGGGTGGACGCGGTGGAGCTGCATCCGGGCATCGAGCGGCGCGCGGGGACCGTGGGGCGCGCGGGGACCGTGGGGCGGGCGAGGTGAGTGGGGCGGACGGGGCGGGGCGGGGCGAGGGTGGGGGCTAGGCCTCTATTACTACGGGGATGATCATGGGGCGGCGGCGGTAGTTGTCGCTGACCCATTTGCCCACGATGCGACGGGCTAGCTGGCTTATCTGGTGGGCGTCGGTGATTCCGTCGGCCGCGGCCAGGGCCAGGGCTTCCTCGATCTTGGGCAGGACTTCGCCAAAGGCGGCGTCGTCGATGCCTGAGCCACGGGCGTGGATCTCGGGGCCGGCCACCATCTTGCCTCCGCTCGCGTCGACCACGATCACCACCGAGATGAAGCCTTCCTCGCCGAGGATGCGGCGGTCCTTCAGCTGCGATTCGGTGACCTCGCCGACGGTGAGGCCGTCGACGTAGACGTAGCCGCACGGCACCGCGCCCGCCACGCTGGCCTGACCGGCCACCAGGTCGACGACGACGCCGTCCTCGGCGATCACGATGTTGCGCTCGGGCACGCCGGCCAGCGAGGCGAGCCGGGCGTGCGCCCGCAGGTGCCGCCACTCGCCGTGCACCGGCAGGAAGTTGCGCGGCTTGACCAGGTTCAGCACGTAGAGCAGCTCGCCCGCCGGGGCGTGGCCGGACACGTGCACCAGCGAGGAACCCTTGTGCACCACGCGCGCGCCGAGGCGGGTAAGCCCGTTGATCACCCGGTACACCGCGGTCTCGTTGCCCGGGATCAGCGACGAGGCCAAGATGACGGTGTCCCCGGCGGCGATCCTGATCGGGTGGTCGCGGCCGGCCATCCGGGACAGCGCCGACATCGGCTCGCCCTGCGAGCCGGTGGAGATCAGCACCACGTCGCCGGGCGGCATCTCCTCGGCCTGGCGCAGGTCGACCAGGAGCCCGCCGGGCACCCGCAGGTAGCCGAGGTCGCGCGCGACGCCCATGTTCCGGACCATGGACCTGCCCACGAAGGCGACCTTGCGCCGGTGCTTCACGGCGGCGTTGAGCACCTGCTGCACGCGGTGCACGTGCGAGGCGAAGCAGGCCACGATGATGCGCTGCTCGGTGTTGGTGAAGATCTCATCGAGGACGGGCGCGATGTCACGCTCGGAGGTCACCACGCCGGGTACTTCGGCGTTGGTCGAGTCGGCCATCAGCAGGTCGACGCCCTCGGTGCCGAGCCGCGCGAAACCGGCCAGGTCGGTGAGCCTGCCGTCCAGCGGCAGCTGGTCCATCTTGAAGTCGCCGGTGTGCAGCACCAGGCCGGCCGGGGTCCGGATGGCCACGGCGAGCGCGTCCGGGATCGAGTGGTTGACCGCGAGGAACTCGCAGTCGAACGGCCCGAACGAGCCGCGGCCCCCCTCGGTCACCTCAATGGTGACCGGATCGAGGCGGTGCTCGGCCAGCTTGCTCTGCACCAGGGCCAAGGTCAGCCTCGAGCCGACCAGCGGGATGTCCGCACGCTTCCTGAGCAGGTAGGGGATCGCGCCGATATGGTCCTCGTGCGCGTGCGTGAGGACGACCGCCTCCACCTGGTCGAGCCGGCCTTCCAGGTACGTGAAGTCCGGCAGGATCAGGTCCACGCCGGGCTGGTCGGGGTCGGGGAACAGCACGCCGCAGTCCACGATGAGCAGGCGGCCGCGGTGCTCGAAGACCGTCATGTTCCGGCCGATCTCACCGAGCCCGCCGAGCGGGACGATGCGCAGGCCGTTGCGCGGCAGCCTGGCGGGCGGGGCGAGGTCCGGATGCGGGTGGCTCACGCGCCGGTCCCCGGCAGCTCCGTCCCCGGCAGCTTCACGCCGCCCGCGGTGAGGTCAAGCGCCAGCTGATGTCTCTCGGCGTCGGTGGCGGCGAGCAGCGGGGCGCGCACCGCGCCGCCCGGCAGGCCGAGCAGGTCCAGCGCCGCCTTGGTCATGACCGCCCCCTGGTTGCGGAACATGCCGTCGTACACCGGGATGAGCTCGTAGTGGATCTGCCGGGCCCGGTTGGTGTCGCCAGCGCCGAACGCGTCGATCATCTCGTGCAGTCGGTCGCCGACCACGTGGCCGACCACGCTGATAAAGCCGACGGCGCCGAGGGACAGCCACGGCAGGTTCAGCATGTCGGTGCCGCAGTAGTAGACGAGGTCGGTCCCGGCCAGCACGTGCGACGTGGCGCCCGGAGCGTCCTTGGCGTCCTTGACGCCGACGATCCTGGGGTGCGCGGCCAGCCGGACCAGGGTCTCGGTGGCGACGGCCGCGCCGGTCCGGCCGGGGATGTCGTAAATGAGCATGGGCAGGCCGGTGGCGTCGGCGACCGCGGTGAAGTGGGCCTCGAGCGCGGGCTGGGGCGGCTTGTTGTAGTAGGGAGTGACCACCAGCAGGCCGTGCGCCCCGGCTCGTTCGGCCCTGCGGGCGAGCTCGATGGTGTGCGCGGTGATGTTGGTGCCGACCCCGGCCACCACTGTGGCGCGCGCGCCTACCGCCTCGAGCACCACCCGGAGCAGGCGCTCCTTCTCTGCGTCGGTCGTGGTGGGCGCCTCGCCGGTGGTGCCGTTCAGCACCAGCCCGTCGTTGCGCATGTCGGTGACGAGATAGTCGGCGAGGCGGGCGGCCCCATCGTAGTCGACGGTCCCGTCGGGAGCCATGGGGGTAATCATCGCCGTCACCATCTGGCCGAACGGCGCCGCATTCATCGTCATACCCGAACGCTACCCGCAACCGGGTGCGCGGAGTAGTCGGCTTACCGCCGCGCCCGCGAGAAATCCCGCCCCGAGTGGGACCCCCCGGCGGGTTCCCGGCGGGTTCCCGGGGGTCCCCGGGGGGTTCCCGGGGGGGTGGGTCCCCCCCCAAGGGGGGTCTGGGAGGATGGGTCCCCCCAGGAGCGGGGGGGTCTGGGGGGGTCGTCCCCCCGGGCAAGCAGAGCGGCTGACGTGGGCTCGGGGGTACCCACGTCAGCCGCTTTCACTTGGTCATCGTCCGGCACGGCCGCAGTGTTACGCGGAGGCCTAGCGCGCCGACTGCGCGGGTTTGGGCCGCGGTCGCGACGGCCGGGCCGGGCTGAGCAGGTAGGCGGAGTCGGAGATCCGGGTGGTGCGGCGGGCCAGGACGAGCGCCGCGGCCGTAGCGATGGCGAGCGCGACGGCCAGGATCTCGGCGATTGTCGCGGCGGACAGGCCCGTGGCGATCCCCGAGCCCATGCCGCTCGTCTGGCCCTGCATGTTGATCAGCCGGGGCGCGATCATCAGGCCCGCCAGGATCCCGCCGGTCACCCCGACTACGGTGAGGATGGCCGTATTGACCACCAAGGTGGCGATCACCTGGCGCGGCGTGAGCCCAATGGCCTTGAGCACGCCGACCTCATGCAGGTGGTCTCGCAGCCCCACCACGGTCGCGGTCAGCAGATTCGCCAGCCCGATAACCGCCAGGATGACGACCGAGACCGCGATCACCACCAGCATGATGCCGAGCCGGTCGGCGGGATTGGTCACCACCTGCACGTCGAGTTGGTCATGCGACACCCTGAGCAAGTGCGCCCGGGCCGCGGCGGCGGATACCCCCGGCTTCAGCACCAGGCGGTAGAACGGCGGCGACGCCGACTCCGCCGCGGGCAGCGCGTCCAGCCCGAAATCGAGGACGTCTCCGTTGTTATCCGGTTCGATGGTCCGGCCGACGATGTGGACGATCACCGGCACGCCGTCGATCGTCGGCGAGATCCAGGCCCCGACCTTGATGTGCATCAGGTCAAGGAAGCCCTGGCCCGCGACGGCCTCGTTCGCCGCGTGGAACATCCGGCCCTGCACGACCCGGAAGGGGTAGGGCCTGGCCGAGTACCCCATAGCCCGGGCGGTGAAGGTGCCGTTGTCGCCCGGGAGAAGGGTGTCGAACTCGGCCCCCGGATATGAGGTGAGCACCTGGGCATCGTGACTGATGAGGTCGGCCGTCTGCTTGTTATCCAGGCCACCCTGGCGCACTGTGACCGCGGCGGCGAGGCCGATCTTGCCCGGGTCCCGGCTGAACCCGTCGATGGTCGACCAACACATCAGCGCGATCGTGATCATCACCATGGGGATGGCGAGCCCGAACACGGTCAGGGCCGCGGGCAGGCGCCGGGTGAATGAGTCCCTGGCGCCGAGCACCAGGGCGGCCGGCAGGTGGACGAGCAGACCCAGCCGGGCGATCCGGGACAGGTGCCCGCGGGGCGGGCTCGGCTGGACGGCGGCCACCGGCGATACCTTGCCCGCCCGCCAGGCGGGGATGATCGTGGCGACCGTGACGGTGAGCACGGTGCCGACGGTGATCAGCGCCACCCAGGAGCCAGACAGCGGCGCCAGGCTGACCGGCGTGCCGTCGGGAGGCCGGACGAACTCCGGCGACGTCGCCACCCGGGCGACAATCAGCCCGAGCCCGGCGCCGACCGCACCGAGCAGGGTCTGCTCGGCGAGCAGCATCCGTACCACCTGGCCGGGGGTGAACCCGAGTGCCTTCAGCATCGCGATGTCCTGACGCTGGACCAGGACGCGGCCCGCGGTGACGTTGGCGATGGCGCACGGAGCGGCCACCAGGGCGATGATCCCGAACAGGGCGAGCAGCAGCCCCAGCAGCCGGTCATTGCTGGCCATCGAGTCCTTCACCCGCTGCCAGGTGGAGTAGCGCTCGACCGCCGAGTTCTCGCTCGGGCCGTTGTAGAGGTTCCAGATGGTCTGCACGACCTGGCCGGTGGCCACGGTGGAGTTGTCATAGAGCCGCAGGCCGACGACCTCCTGGGTCTCGCTCGCGTTCGGCTCGACCCGGGTCAGCAGCCGGTGCTGCGCCCAGATCAGGCCGGGCGTCCACTGCGGGTAGAAGCCCTGGTCGGCGGTGTCGGCGATGCCGATCACCTGCATCGGCACCCTGGTGCCGTCGATGCCGTCCGCGACGATCCGCATCCCCACCCCGACGTGCACGGCCTGGGCGAACGACGCCTCGAGGACCACTCCGTCCTGGGCTGAGGACCGCAGCCAGCTTCCGGACACGACGATCGGCGCGGACATCGCGGGCGGCACGGGCGTCATGGCCCGGAGCTCGACCGGCGACTTTACCGCCCCCTGCTCAAGCGTGGCCGAGGCGGCCTGGTAGGGCCGGGCGACCGCCTGAACTCCCGGTACCGAGCCCAGCTCGGTCGTGTCGGTGCCGTTCTGGAAGTAGATCAGCACGTCCGCGCCGCGGGTCCCGGCGAACAGCTGCTGCCAGGGGTTGACCGCCCCCTGGAGGAGCATGGTGGCCAGGCACAGCGCGGCCACCATCCCGGCGACCACGGCGACCGTGATCAGGGCCTGGCCGCGACGGGCACGCAGGTCAGCGCGCGCCCACCGGAGCGTGCCTCGCATCGGGTCTCAGCCTCTCAGCTCCAGGACGTCGCCGACGCCGTTCATGCTGCGCGGGATGGGCACGATCTTGGCGTCGTCGGCCACCATCCCGTCGAACAGGTTGATCACCCGGTCGGCCAGGCTCGCGACGCGGGCGTCGTGAGTGACCAGCAGGATCGCCTGACCCTGGCTGTGCGCGCGGCGCAGCAGGCGCAGGACGTCGCGCGTGTGGGAGCTGTCCAGGTTGCCGGTCGGCTCGTCGGCCAGGAGCACGCTCGGCTCGTTGGCGAGCGCGCGGGCCAGCGCGACGCGCTGCTGCTCCCCGCCGGACAGCCGGGCCGGGGCCGCGCCGGCCTTGTCGGCGATGCCGAGCTCGGCCAGCAGCTCTTCCCGGCGTTTCCTGGCCTGCCGCTGGGTCGCGCCCGCGAGCAGCGCGGGCAGCTCCACGTTGTCGGCGACCGTCATGTTGGACAGCAGGTTGAAGAACTGGAACACGAAGCCGATGTGCCGGCGGCGCAAGATGGCCCAGCCGGCCGTGGACAGCGTGTCCACGCGCTGCCCCCGCAGCCAGATCTCGCCGCTCGTGGCGGGCTCAAGGCCGCCGAGAACGTGCAGCAGGGTCGACTTGCCCGATCCGGACGGCCCCATGATGGCGACGAACTCGCCGATGCCGAGCTCAATGTCCACCCCCCGGACGGCCTCCACCGTGACCCCGTCGGCACGATAGACCTTCACGAGTTTGGACGTCCCCAGCAAGGCCGAGTGCTCGGTCGGCGTGGCCGGCGGCCAGGGCAGGCCTTTTGGCGCTGAACGGCTCACACAAGTTCCTCCTGGCATCTCTCCAGCCAGTCGAGGTCCGCCTGCAGGTGCAAGATGGCGCCCTCGATCAGGAGCCGGGCTGGGGTGTCCGCAGGGTCAACATCGGCCTGCAGCTGGGTCAGGTTACGCATTAGGCCGAGATAATGCCTGCGCTGGGAGTTGATGAGTTCCATCCGGTCCGCCAGTCCCGCCATCGGCGCCAGGATCAGCTTGATGAAGAATTCATCGCGGACGCGAGGTCCGTCGCTTGGCTCGTCGACCCAGGCGCGCAGCGCCTCGCGGCCCGCGGGCGTGAGCTCGTAGACGCGCTTGTTGGGCCGTGTGGTCTGCTCGACGTCTTCGCTGCGGACGAGGCCGTCCTGCTCCAGACGCTTCAGGGTGACATAGATCTGCCCGATGTTCGGTGACGGATAGGCCTGGCCGAAGGTCTGTTCAAGCGCGAGCTTCAGCTCGTAACCGTGAACCGGCTCCTTAGCGAGCAGTGCCAGCAAGGGCTGCCGCACGATCCCGTCACCTCCATGGGCCGCGAGGGTCCGCGCTCAGATTAACGCTGTATATAACGCCGGGGTAAGGCCCAGCGCCCGGGATAAAGCCCGCGCCGGGCGAAACTCCGCAGGTGGCCGCGGTCCCTGCAGGCCGGTGCCGCGCCTGGACCAGGCGCCGCGAAACATGTCGTAGTCGTTATGTGATGCTGTTGACATATATCTAACAGCCGTGCATAACATGCATGTACGAATTTTACATGGCCCTGGGGTTCTTCGGGTGGAGGCCTGCATGAGGCGTGCGATGCCCCGTATCGCAGTCGTCGCTGCGGGACTCCTGCTCACCGCGGGGTGCGCAGCGGGCGGTGCCTCGCCGGGCGGCTCGGCTCCGTCGACGAACGGGATCGGCCCGATTACCTTCGCCATCGGCAAGGACAACCCGGGCTGGCTGCAGGGCGTGATCACCGGGTGGAACAAGCGCAATCCAGGCCAGAAGGTCACCCTGCTCCTGCTGCCCGAGGCGTCCAACGACCAGCTGGCCCAGCTGGTCGCGAACCTGCAGGCCAAGAGCAGCGAGTACGACGTCATCGACATGGATGTCATCTGGACCGCGGAGTTCGCCTCGAACGGCTGGATCATCCCGCTGCCGGAAAGCCAGTTCCCGCTCGGCGACTTCCTCAGGCCAGCCGTCGACACCGCCATGTACCAGGGCCGGCTGTACGCCGTGCCTGACTACAGCAACGCGGATCTCCTCTACTACCGCAAGGACATCCTCGCCAAGGCGGGCAAGCAGCCCCCCAAGACCTGGGCCCAGCTGCAGCAGCTCGCCGAGACCGTGGCGCCCAAGTACGGACTGTACGGGTACGCCGGCACGTTCGCCCCGTACGAAGGGCTGACCGTCAACTTCGCCGAGGCCGTTCAGTCGGCCGGGGGATCCATCCTCTCCCCGGAAGGCACCAAGGTCACCGTGAACTCACCCAAGGCGCTGCAGGGGCTTGAGTTCCTCGTGAACGGGTTCCAGCGGGGCTGGATCCCTAAGGTCGCGCTCACCTACGAGGAGGTGTCGGCCCAGGCCGCATTCGAGGCCGGCAAGTTCCTGTTCCTCGACAACTGGCCCGACGTGTACGCGGCCCTGTCGCGACCAGGCGGGCAGAACAAGGTGTACGGGAAGTTCGGGATCGCGGCGCTGCCGGGCCTTAACGGCACGGGTTCCAGCTCGCTCGGCGGGGCCAACCTCGCGATCAGCGCGTATTCGCAGCACCAGCGGACGGCGCTGAACTTCATCAAGTACATGACGGACCTGGCCAACGAGCGGCAGATGCTGGAGCAGGGGTCGTTCCCTCCGGTGTGGACCCAGCTCTACACCAATCAGAGCCTGGTCCGCAGCTATCCCTACCTGCCCGTGCTCGAGCAGGCCATCAATTCGGCCCAGCCGCGCCCGGCGATCGCCAACTACGACCAGGCCAGCCTGGCCATCTCCAGCACGGTGTACGAGGCCCTGACACACAAGAAGAAACCGCAGCAGGCCCTGACGGAAATGGCCGGGCAGCTGACCCAGATCATCCGCGACGGCTGAGGTCGCCAGGACTGACCGCACGGGCGCCGGCCAGCCCTGAACCCCAGAATCCCAAGATGCCCAGATCAACCCGCAGGCCCATGTGACCCAATTGAATCGACCCTGTTGCTTGACTGCCGCTGCGACGAGGAGTACCTGTAATGGAAGCGGTTCCATACGGAGCAACTGCTCTGCCTGCCAGCGAAGCCTGGGGGTGAGTCGGCTGAGATCGGCCCATCGGGTGAACATCGCAGAGGTAGCTGCGACCGCTGGCGTGAGCGTCGGCACGGTGTCTCGCGTCCTGAACGAAAGCCCCAACGTCAGCGAGCACACCCGCCGGCGGGTCGTCGAGGTCATGAAGCGCCTCAATTACCGGCCGAGCCGCCTGGCCGAGAGCCTGTCACGGGGACAGACGCGCACCGTCGTCATCCTCGTGCCGTTCCTGACCCGTCCCTCGGTTACCGCACGCCTGGCCGGAGCCATCGGCGTGCTTGATGACGAGGGTTTCGACACCGTGGTGCGCAATGTAGAGACGCCCGGGCAGCGAGACCGGCATCTGGCCGCGCTGACCACGCGGCATGAAGCCGATGGCGCCGTCGTGATGTCCCTGCGGCTGAGCAGCAAGCATCTGGCCGCCCTGCGCAGCAGCGTGCCGCTGGCCATGGTGGACGCCGATGCACCGGGCGTCCCGTGCACCGTCGTGGATGACATCCGGGGCGGCTCACTGGCTACCGAGCACCTGATCGACCTCGGCCACCGCAGGATCGGTTTCATCGGCGACCCCCCCGACGGCCTTAGCTACACCTCGACCCGGCGGCGCCTGCTCGGCTACCGGCGGACGCTGTCACGCCACCGGCTCGGGTATGACCCTGAGATCGTCCGGCTCGGCAAGCACTCGGCGTCGGTGGCCGCGGCGATGGCGCAGGAGCTGCTCGACCTGCCGGAGCCGCCGACCGCGATCTTCGCGGCCTCGGACACCCAGGCGCTGGGTGTCCTGGCCGCGGCGGAGAAGTCCGGCCATTCGGTTCCCGCCAGCCTCTCCGTGGTCGGCTACGACGATATCGAAGCCGCGGCCCAGCTCGGGCTGTCAACGGTTCACCAGCCGCTGGCCGAAAGCGGAGCACGCGGGGCAAGCCGCCTGTGCGCGCTCATCCGCGGGCAGCTGGTCCGGCCGCTGCGGGAGGAATTGCCGTTGTCCATGGTGGCAAGAACAAGTTCCGCAATGTACGCGGTCGCGGGTGTCGCATGAGCGACCGGCGACCCATGGGGCCCGTGAAAGCACGATGCAGATCCACGGGCATCACACGCGGCCCGCACGCACAGGGCCCCGCATCACAGGGGCACAGCCCAGGAGGCGCAGAAATGTCACGAAGAAGTTCGCTGACATCCCCCGCCTGGCCGAAGGGGGGCCCCGGACTGGTCGCCCTCGCCGGCGTTACGGGCAGCCGGACGTCAGCGCCAGGTGCACCTAACGAATCGGCACCGATGCCGTGCTGGAGGGAAGATGCTCTTTGACTCTGGTCACCACGTCAGATCCCGACGTCGTGCCCGCCTACGGGAAGTCCGCAGGCCCGGTCGCTACCTACGTCTCGGCGCTGGGCTGACCAGCGCCGTACTGGCCTCGGCAGTCCTCGCCGCCTGCGCCAGCAGCAATGCCGCCACCGGCGGCAGGGTGACGCTGAACTACTACAGCTTCCCCGACAATTCGGGCGCCCTCCAGCAGGCGGTCAACACCTGCAGCGCGCAGAGCGGCGGTAAATACACCATCGTGTACAACAAGCTGCCGAACGGTGCTGACGGGCAGCGCCAGCAGATGGTCCGCAGGCTCGCCGCCAGTGACACCTCGATGGACATCCTCGCCCTCGACGTGACCTGGGAGGCCGAGTTCGCCCAGGCGGGCTGGATTCTGCCGTGGACGGGTAGCTACCAGCAGCAGGCCAGCAACGACACCTTGAGCGTGCCGCTGCAGACCGCGACCTGGCACGGCCAGCTCTACGCGGTGCCCTACAACAGCAATACCCAGCTGCTGTGGTACCGCTCCGACCTGGTGCCCAACCCGCCCGCCACCTGGGATGAGATGATCAACGACTCGATCCAGCTGGCGAAGGCGGGCAAGCCGCACCTGATCGAGATCCAGGGCAACCAGTACGAGGGCATCGTTGTCTGGTTCAACTCGCTGCTCACCAGTGCCGGCGGCAGCGTGCTGACCCCTGACGCGGCGCACGTGTCGCTCGGCGCACCCGCGGTCGAAGCGCTGTCGATCATGAAGAAGCTCGCCACGTCCGTGGCGGCGGACCCGTCGCTCTCGGTCCAGATGGAAGACTCGAACCGGCTTGCCATGGAGGCCGGCACGGCGGCGTTCGAGCTGAACTACCCGTTCGTCTACCCGGCGATGAAGCTCGACAACCCGACGCTGTTCAAGAGCTTCAAGTGGGCGCTGTACCCGAGGGTGAACCCGAATGTGCCTGCGCACGTGACAATCGGCGGCATCGACCTCGCGATCAGCAAGTACTCTCCGCATCCCGATCTCGCCTTCCAGGCCGCGCTGTGCCTGCGCGACAGCGCCAACCAGCTCATAGCCGCGACCAAGGGCGGTCTCCCGCCGACGATCACCAGTCTCTACAGCAATCCGGCGCTCTTCCCCGACTACCCATTCCACGCTGACATCCTGCAGGCGCTGCAGAACGCGAGCGTGCGGCCGAAGACTCCCGCCTACCAGAACCTGTCCATCGTCATCTCGCACCTGGTGTCGCCCCCCGGCGGATTCAATCCGGCGAGCACGGCGCAGTCGATGGCCAGCCAGCTCAACAACGCCCTCCAGTCGAAGGGCCTGATCCCATGACCAACCGGGCGGCCGGTTCGGCCGCGGCCACGAGAAAAGTAGGGGCCGATGACCACCACTAACACGCAGACGGTCACCGCCGAGGAGGCCAGGACCGCAGAGCGCAAGCACCGACGGCAGCTGTCGGAGGGCGCGCGGGCCGAGCGCAGGCTCGGCTGGCTGCTCTGCGCCCCCGCGGTGATCGTGATGATCGCGGTGACGGCGTACCCGATCGTCTACGCGGTCTACCTGTCACTGCAGCGCTACGACCTGCGCTTCCCCAACCTGGCCCACTTCATCGGCTTCAGCAACTACGGGGCGGTGCTCAGCTCGCAGTACTGGTGGCACGCGCTGTGGGTGACGCTGAGCATCACAGTCTTGTCGGTCGCCATCGAACTGGTCCTCGGCATGCTGCTCGCGCTGCTCATGTACCGTACGCTCTTCGGCCGTGGCACCGTCCGCACCGCCATCCTCATCCCGTACGGGATCGTGACCGTCGCCGCGGCGTTCAGCTGGCAGTACGCGTGGACGCCGAACGAGGGCTACCTCACGGCGGCGTTCGGCAACGGCGCGCCGCTGACGAAGACCGTCACGGCCATCGCGATCATCATCCTCGCCGAGGTATGGAAGACCACGCCGTTCATGGCGCTGCTGCTGCTGGCGGGCCTGTCGCTGGTCCCTGAGGACCTGCAGAAGGCGGCCAAGGTGGACGGCGCGACCACGTGGCAGCGCTTCTTCCGGATCACCCTGCCGCTGATGAAACCGGCGATCCTGGTCGCGTTGCTGTTCCGGACACTCGATGCCTTCAGGATCTTCGACAACATCTTCATCCTGACCGGTGGCGGCAACGGCACCTACTCGGTCTCGATCCTCGGCTACGACAACCTGTTCACGGCGCTGAACCTCGGCATCGGATCGGCGATCTCCGTCCTGATCTTCATCTGCGTCGCGATCATCGCGTTCCTGTTCATCAGGGGATTCGGCACGGCCGTGCCGGGCGCCGCGACGGCGGGAAAGTGAGGCACTGATGGCTACCACGACCGCCAGGCAGAAGGCCGGCTGGGGCAGCGCCAATGCGATCGCGGTGATACTTGCGCTGATCCCGGTGCTGTGGATCGTCTCGCTGTCGTTCAAAGACCCCTCGACGATCACCAACGCGGATTTCTGGCCGGTGAAGTGGACGGGGTCGAACTACAGCGGGATCCTCAGCACCTCGCAGTTCATCCGCCCGCTGATCAACTCGATCGGAATCGGGCTCATCGCCACAGTCATCGCCGTGACGCTCGCGTCGCTCGCCGCCTACGCCGTGGCGCGGCTGGCCTTCCCTGGTAAGCAGGTTCTCATCGGAATGTCGCTGCTCATCGCGATATTCCCGCTCATCTCGCTGGTGACCCCGCTGTTCAGCATCGAGCGGGCGCTGGGTCTCTTCAACACCTGGCCCGGGCTGATCATCCCGTACATCGCCTTCGGCCTGCCGCTCGGCATCTACATCCTCTCGGCGTTCTTCCGCGAGATCCCGTGGGAACTGGAGAAGGCCGCCAAAATGGACGGCGCTACGCCGTTCCAGGCGTTCACGAAGGTCATCGCGCCGCTCGCGGCACCAGGAATGGTCACCACCGCGATCCTGGTGTTCCTCGCCTGCTGGAACGAGTTCCTGCTGGCGATCTCCCTCACGTCGACGACCGCCGCGCGCACGGCGCCCGCCGCGATGGGCTTCTTCACCGGGAGTTCGCAGTTCACCGCGCCGACGGGGTCGATCTCGGCGGCGGCGGTGGTCATCACTATTCCGATCGTCATCTTCGTGCTGTTCTTCCAGCGCCGGATCGTCGCCGGGCTGACGTCAGGCGCGGTCAAGGGCTAGAAAGGACATAAGGAGCACACAATGGCCGAAATCGCTTTGGACCACGTGACCAAGCGCTTCCCCGACGGGGCGCTCGCCGTCAACAGCTTCACCCTCGACATTGCCGACGGCGAACTCGTCATCCTCGTCGGGCCCTCCGGGTGCGGAAAGTCGACGTGCCTTAACATGATCGCTGGCCTCGAGGACATTACCGAGGGTGAGCTGCGTATCGCCGGGAGAGTCGTCAACAACGAGGCGCCAAAGGACCGGGACATCGCGATGGTGTTCCAGAGTTACGCGCTGTACCCGCACATGACCGTGCGGGAGAACATGGGTTTCGCGCTGAAGCTCGCCAAGACACCGAAGAACGTCATCGATGAGAAGGTCAACGAGGCGGCCCGGATCCTCGACCTGACCCAGCATCTCGATCGCAGGCCGGCGAACCTGTCCGGCGGCCAGCGGCAGCGGGTCGCCATGGGCCGCGCGATCGTCCGCGACCCGTCCGCCTTCCTGATGGACGAGCCGCTGTCCAACCTCGACGCGAAGCTGCGCGTGCAGATGCGTACCGAGGTTTCCCGCATCCAGCGGCGGCTCGGCACCACCATGGTCTACGTGACGCACGACCAGACCGAGGCGATGACGCTCGGCGACCGCGTGGCCGTGATGCGCAGCGGCATCCTGCAGCAGGTGGCATCGCCGCAGGAACTCTACGATCGGCCGAAGAACCTGTTCGTCGCCGGCTTCATCGGATCGCCGGCGATGAACTTCCTGGCGGCCACCGTCGAGGACGGCAAACTCCGCACCGGGCTTGGCGACCTCCCGCTGAGCGACCAGCTACGGCGCGCGATCGAGAGCAGCGGGGCGGGCCGCGACGTGATCGTCGGTATCCGCCCGGAAGACTTCGAGGACGCGTCGCTCGTCTCGCCGGAGGCCCGCCCGCACGGCGTCACGCTCCGCGCGTCCATCGACGTCCTCGAGTCCCTGGGCGCGGACGTGTTCGTCTACTTCACCCTGGAGCGCCAGCAAGCGGCGAAGGCCACCGAGCTGGACGAGCTGGCCAAGGACTCGGGCCGTGCTGACACCGGTTCAAGCATTGACACGGTAACCGCGAGGCTCGACCCGGCGGCGCGCGTGCGCGAGGGCCAGGAAGTCGAGCTCTGGGTCGATGTGCGGCCGATGCACGTGTTCAACCCGACGACCGGGGAGAACCTCGCGCTCGGGGCCGGCGGCACCGGCGGCAGCACTGTCGTCGGCGGCGCAAGTACCGGCAGCGTCGGTGGCGCAAGTACCGCCGGCAGCGCGAGCACCGGCGGCAGCATCGGCACGGCAAGCACCGCCGGCGGCAGCGGGAGCACGGAGGTGGGGAGCGGGAGCACGGGCGCCGACGGCGCCTCGGCCACCTGACCGGTGGCCCGGCCCGCCGACGGCGCCACGGTCGGGCCACCTGACCGGTGGTCCGGCCGTGGCTACGGCCGTCCCTGTCCCTGGAGCGGTTACTGAAGCTTCGCCCGGAGCTGTTCGATGACCTCGTCGTTCCACTCGTGGGTGCGGATCAGCCGGTACCGCTCGCGTGCGATCCGCATGTAGGCCTCGGCGTCCGTGCACGAGCCGGCCAGCCCCGCGGCGCGGAGCATGCGCACAACCGGCGTGTATTCCTCGGCGAACCAGCGGCGGGCGATCTCGCTGCGATCAAGGAAACGCTGCTGGTCCTGCATGTACCGGAAACCCCACGCCTCGACGGCCTCCCCGAGTTCCGCGTACGACCAGGGGTCGCTGACCGTGAGCTTGGCGTAGGCTTTCGGCGGCAGCGGCACCCGGGCGCGGAATATCCGCTCGTAGCTCTTGACCAGCAGGTCACCCCGGTAGCGGATGCCGTCGGCAGGCACGGCGGTCACGACCTCGGTCACGTACGCGTCGATCGTGGTCTGCCCGGTCGCGAGCGCTATCGAGACCCGGTGGTGCCCGTCCTTGACGAAATGCAGGTCGCCGATCCGGTACACGTCGATGGGCGGGATGCTCTCGCCGCGGCGCTGCGCCAGGGCAAGCCGCTCCCAGCGCTCGCGGACACGGCTCGACGTGGGCCGGAAGCGGCGGTCGAAGTCACGCCGGGAATCGACGGTACCGACGATCGAGTCCAGCGGAATGGTCTGCAGGCCGAGGGATCGCTCGCCCTTCATGCCGAGGGCGGCGACGACCTCGTCGAACGGGAGGATGAGGTTGACGTCGTCCGGTTCGCGGCGAAGCCAATGGGCGAGCCTGGCCAGTGTCTGGCGCCTGCGGACCCGCTGGAAGTCGTTCTCGACGTCCGCCCGGGGAAAACCTGTGTCAGCGCGCACCATGGTGTCCTGTCTGCAAGGCGCTAGCCCCAGCGCCTGGTTCGATATCGATCAGATGCCGCCCGACGACATTGCACACCGTCGTGGCGCCAAGCCTGCGGTCCGGATTGGCGGCGTCATAGCGCGCCACGTGGCCGTGCAGCAGCAGTGCGGGTTGCAGCAGCGCGACGAGCCTGTTCAGCGCGGCGAATCCCTGGTGCACAGGGTCGTCGCCGTCACCCACACCCAGCGGCGGGGCATGGGTGAGCAGAACGTCGACGCGGCGGCCGTCCCGCATCCGGCGCCACCGGGCCGTGCGGCTCAGTGCCCGCGCTCGCCGGGATTGCTGGCGGTCGGTGTACTGGTTGGGCCCGCCGTTGTAGTTGCGGCAGCCACCAAGCCCGGCCACCCGCAGGCCGGCCACGTCGGCGATGCTGCCGTCGGCGCATATCGACCCGTCAGGCCACGGTGCCCGCGCAGGAAGCCCGGCCCGCAATGTAAGCCCGGAGCGGGAGACGCGGTAACCGGTCAGATCAGGGTCATGGTTTCCCGGCACGAACACGAGCGGCACATCTAGCGCGTTCAGCAGGTACCCGAGGTAATCGAAGGGCAGGTCCCCGCAGGCGAGAATCAGTTCGGCATCCCTCGCTAGGCCGACGTTGGCGCACAGTCCTTCGTCGACCTCATCAGATACGGCGAGGACACGAACCACGTGTCGATGGTATGCGAGACCTGATGCGGGCTGCTGCCGCGCTCAGCGTGGCGCCACCTGCCGAACATCCAGCCCACGCTCCCGCAGGGCTGACTCGACCCGGTAGATTTCGGCCTGGGAAGCGCCGGCGGCCGGCGGCTGGCTGACCTCCAGCCGCTGGCAAGCGGAGCACAAGGCGTCGATGTAGGCCGCACGAAGCGCCCGCAGGCGCAGGTTCTTGGCGGGCGTGCCCATCTTGTTCTCGACCGCCTCAAGCTCCGCGCGCAGTCGCCGCAGGTTCGCGCTGAGCCGCTCGATCGGCTCGGTGGTGACAGGGCGGTTACGGTAGCGGCGTTCGGAGTACCAGCGGAACGCGCGGACGCCACCAATCAGCGCGAATGCGGCCGCGGTCGGAAAGATGATCACGGCCACGAGCTCGAGAGCAGGGCCCACGTTTCTAAGTGTCGGCCAGCCCCCGGTGCAAAGGCAACTGGTTACGTGGATATAGCTGCCACCCACCAGGAAATCCCGCCGAGTCGATAGGAGACGTAGTCGACAGAAGCACCAGGAGCGCCACCGAGCACCGCTGGTGGCACGGCGCCGTGCTCTATCAGGTGTATATCCGGTCGTGGCTCGACACTGGCCAGGACGGCTACGGCGATCTGAACGGTGTGATCGCCGGGCTTGATCATCTGTCCTGGCCGCTGGACGCTGGGCTGGTCAGGCGCCCAGGGCGATGAAGGACCAGCCGGCGGCGGTCACGACGGGATCGTCCGCGGTGGCCTGGCGGGCGTCAGCGCGGGCGTCGCGCAGCGCGGCGGCGAGCGCGCCGGGCTCGGGGTGGCCGGGGCTGGCCGGGTGGCCGGGGCTGGCCGGGTGGCCGGGGCTGGCCGGGGGGCCGGGGCTGGCCGGGTGGCCGGGGCTGGCCGGGTGGCCGGGCGCGGCGGCGCGGAGCCTGCGGTGCAGGGCCAGCATCAGCGGTGCGGCGGCGCGGTCGTTGACCTGGGCCACGCTGGCCACGATGCCCGTGGTGCCGAGCGGCAGCAGGGCGCTGGCCAGGCCGAGCAGCTCGTCGGCGCCGGCCGGGGCGAGCAGGCCGGATTCGCAGCTGGGCAGGATGAGCCGGAACGGCGCGCGGCGCAGCCGCTCCAGGTCGTGCACGGTCATCGGCCCGTCATCCAGCCTGAGCGAGGAGAACAGCGGGCTGTCGGCCCGGAATACGCCGTGCGCCGCGATGTGCGCCAGCCCGGCGCCGTCGATCGCCTCGAGCACCCGCGCCGTCGTCGCGGTACCGTCGCCCAGCACGGTCGCATCGCCGTACTCCGCGGCCAGAGTCCTGACTTCGGTGCTGGCCGCGCCCAGGCCCGGCCCGCTGACCAGCACCGTCTTATTTTTCCCGAACGAGCCTGCGGTGCTCGCTCGCAGCCAGGTGCGAGCCGACGGGGCGACGCTCACGGCCCGGTCGGTCAGCGAGGGCAGCAGCGCCCAGGGCACGGCGTTCAGGCGCCCCGGGGGTACGACGATCACCGGCCCGTCCCCCAGCTGATCGCGGGCCGCGCCGAGCAGCAGCGCGTCCAGCCGCCGGCTGCCGGCCGCGAGGGCGGCCAGCGCCTGTTCCGGCGATTCGGCCTGGTGGCCGCGAGCGATCCGGTTCAGGCCGAACCTGGCGAAGTCCACCTCCCGGGCGGCGTCGACCGCGCCGCCGGCTACCAGGCGACGGATCCGGCCGTCGCCGCACACCAGCACGTGCAGGTCGCCGTCGACCACGACGAGCTCGAGCAGCCGGGCCGGGCCGAGCGCGGCCAGCAGGGCGCCGGCGTCGAAGGCGGCGGCCCGGCCGGCCGGCTCGGCGCCGGTGCGGGCGGTTCCGGCACGCTCGGCGCCGGTGCCGGCGGGTTCCCCGTCATTGCGCGCGGTCCCGGCACGCCTGGCGCCGGTGCCGGCGGTTCCGGCGCGCAGGGTCCGGGCGCGGATGGCGGCTTCCAGGCGCAGCCGCTCGCGGTGCAGCACGGTGGCGGGAAACCCGTCGGGGTGCGCCTTCTCCAGCCGGACCGTCACGTCGCGCAGGGCCGCGAGCTCGGCGCGCGCGCCGGGATCCGCAGCTAGGCCCAGTGGCTGCCGGGCGGCCGTCGGCCGCAGCGGCTGCAGGGCGGCCGTCGGCCGCGGGGGCTGCAGGGCGGCCGTCGGCCGCGGGGGCTGGAGGGCGACGGCACGCCAGCGTTCGCTCCATTCGAGCAGCCGCCGCGGACGGCCGGAGCGCAGCGCGGCCCGCTGCGCGAGCTCGGCGAGTTCGGCACCGTGCGCGGTGGCGTGCGCCCTGAGCTCGGCCGCGCCGAGCGTGCCCAGGTGCTCCTCGAGCAGGCCGAACCCGCGCCCGCACGCCGCCAGCAGCCGGCGCCGGTCCCCGGCCGCCTCGGCCCGCAGGGCCTCGGCCAGCCAGCCCGCCGCGCGGGCGAACGCGGGCACCCGGCGGCGCGCGGCGCGGGCGGCGCAGGCGAACAGCCGGCCCGCTTCGGCGTGCTGGCCCAGGGCCAGCGCGATCCGGCCGGCCAGCAGCCAGGCGTCCGGGGTCTCGTCGGATCGCAGCTGGCCCAGCCGGGCCGCGGTGCGCCTGGCCTCCGGCAGCAGCCTGGCCGGCGGGCGCCCGGCCAGGAGACGAGCCTGCAGCAGCACGAAAGTGGCATGAGCGCGCCACCAATCGCGGCGTTGAGTCGTGAACATAGAGCGTGCCACCGCAGCCCGTTCGGCCGATTGATGGTAATGGCCCGCGGCGAGCGCGATCCGTGCGGCGGCCAGCATCAGCTCGGCCTTCTTGGTCGCAGTGACGCGTTGGCTGAGGGCGGCCTCGACGCCGGCCAGCGCGTCCGCGGGCAAGCCGGCCGCGAGCAGCACGGCGCAGCGGTCGAGGGCGGCGTCGGGCACGAACACGCCGAGCCTGGCGTAGCGGCCGGCCGCGTCGTCGAGGTGGCGCAGCGCGCCGGGCAGGTCGCCGGAGGCGAACGCGACCAGGGCCCGGTTGTGCCGCGCGTAGGCGATCTCGAGCTGCTGGCCGGTCCCGGCGAACAGGCGCTCGGCCGCCTGGAAGCCGGCGTCGGCGCGGTCCACGGCGCCCACCGCCAGGTCGGCGAGCGCGGCGGCGGTACGGGCGCGCGCCTCCCACAGCGTGTCGCCCGCCTGGCCGGTCAGCGCGATCGCCTTCCGCAGGTCGGCCCGGGCCTCGGCGTAGCGGCCCGCGATCCACAGCGAGCCGCCGCGGCGGACCAGGATGCGGCCGAGTTCGGACCCTTCGGCTCCGCCGACCCGGGCCGTGCTGACCTTGGCGAGAGCGTTGTCGAGCGCGGTCAGGCCGGCCCCGGTGCGGCCGGCCATCACCAGCGCGGTGCCGAGCGAGGTGAGGACGTCCGCCTCGCGGTCCGGGTCCGCGGCCAGCCGGGCCAGCCGGGCCGCCTGCTGGAGCTCGCGGATCGCCGCGCGCACGTCACCGAAGTCGCGCAGCACGATCGCCGCGGCCTGATGCGCGATCGACGCGTCGCGCGGGCCGGGGTGGCCGGCCAGCACCGCGCGCGCCGCGGCGAGGGCGGCCCGCGGGCTGACGCCGGTCAGCGGGATCAGCTCGTCGGGCCGACGCTGGCGACTTTTCGAATTCACCGGGCTACTAAGCGTCATAGGTAGGTCGCAGTTCCGTTCACTGACTGGATGGTAGAGCCGCGCAGGCTCGCACGGGGCGGTCACTACGTCAAGGGTCGTCATCGGGAGGTATCGGCAGTGAACAGCGAAGACTGGCGGGATTCCATGGATCCCAAGTGGCCATATAGCCGGGCTTCGGCCCAGGTCCGCCTGGTCATCGACATGTACGCGGAGGCGGGCGTCACCATCGGCGTGCACCTGAAGGGGGCCGAGATGGACTTCGTCTACGAGGAGGGCGCGCTGCTCGTCCGCGATGCCTACGTGGACCGCGTCCGCACCGTGGTCGGCGGCGGCGACGTCATGGACGGCCTGATCGGGGGCGTCACGCACTACTCACTGGCGGGCGCCCGGATGCCCACGGTGGCCGAGGCGCTGGCCGCGATCGACGGCAGGCTCGGCGCGGGCGCCGCCACGCCCAACCACGTGTTGTCCATCTCCCCGGTGCACCTGTGCCCGGCCACCGAACCCGACGCAGTGCCGGCCGACGCCGCGCCGCTGCCTAGCGTCGGGCCCGCGGCGGGTTCCGGGGTGTCGATCTACGTCGTCGACACCGGCCTGCTGGCGGACGCGGCCTCGCATCGGTGGCTCGAGGGGGTGACCGGGGAGGAGGAGAAGCTTCCCGCGGCCGCGGACGGCACGGTGGAGATCCCGCCGTACGCGGGGCACGGCACGTTCATCGCCGGCGTGGCCCGCTGCGCGGCGCCCGAGGCCGGCGTGCACGTCACCCGGCTACTCAGCCTGGCCGGCGCGACGCTGGAGACCGACATCGTCAGGCACTTGGACGCGGCGCTCGGGCTCGGCCCCGACATCATCAGCCTGTCGGCGGGCGGGACGAGCCGCAACGACCTGCCGCTGCTCGGGTTCGAGATGTTCTGGGAGCGCTACCGCAAGCACAAGGGCACCGTGCTGGTCGCCGCGGCCGGCAACAACAGCAGCCGGCGGCCGTTCTGGCCCGCCGCGCTGCCTGGGGTAGTTTCGGTCGGTGCGCTGGCAGCGGACCTGCGCAGCCGCGCCTACTTCAGCGATTACGGCCCCTGGGTCGACGTGTACGCTCCGGGCGAGCGACTGATCAACGCCTACGCCCGCGGCAGCTACCGGTATCACGAGCCGCCGCGGACCGGTGAGCGCAGGGAGTTCTGGGGCATGGCGCTGTGGAGCGGCACCTCGTTCGCGACGCCCTTCGTGGCGGGCCTGGTTGCCGCGCGGATGTCGCGCACCGGGGAAAACGGCCGCCGGGCCGCCGACGCGGTGCTCGCCGCGGCGCGTGCGCAGGCCCTGCCCGGCGTGGGGCCGGTGGTCGGGACCGGAGGCCTTTCCCTGAGTATTAGTGGTCGGCACTAGTCGTGCGGTGTAGACTAGCTCCGAGCGGATCGGGAAAGTCCGCGGTTCCACCTCGGTCGATACCGGGAAGGATTACTTCGTGAACCCTCACGACGCCAGGCCTGCCGAGCTGGTCTCCGATGCCTCGCCGGTGCCCGACGTGTCTCTCGTGACCGACGACTCGGCTGCGCCCGGCGCCTCGGCTGTGCCCGACGACTCGGCTGCGCCCGACGACTCGGCTGCGCCCGACGCCTCGGCTATGGTCGGCGCCTCCGCGGTGAGGGGAGCCTCGGCGGTCAGGGGCGGGCCGGAATGGCGGCAGCTGTCGTTCCGGGCCAGCGGGCTCACCATCGAGCTGGAGATAACCGGCAGCGGGGAGTACCGGCGGCTGATGGGCCAGCTGATCCCCCGGCAGTCGGCCGTGGTGGACATCAGGCACGGCCAGGGCGTGATCACCGTCGAGGCCGACTCGCTCGGGCGGTTCAGCGCCGACGACGTTCCGCTCGGCCAGATCAGCCTGCGCTGCCGCCTGGGCACCGACAAGGACCAGTCCCCCGTGGTCACCGGCTGGATCACCCTCTGAGGCCATCGGCCGAAGGGTCGAGCCTGCCATCTTGTGGTCTGATTGCACGTGCCCTAGTCGAGGAAATCGCGCAGGGCGGTACTGACCAGGTCAGGTGCTTCTTCGGGCAGGAAGTGCCCGGTGGGCAATTCCTGGCCGCGGACGTCGGTGGCGTACTGCTGCCAGACGCGCAGCGGCTCGTAGCCGCGGCCCACGAACGCCTGCGCCCCCCACAGCGCCAGGACCGGGCATTCGACCTTCTGCCCGGCGGCGAAGCTCTCCTCATCGTGAACAAGGTCGGTGCTCGCGCCCGAGCGGTAGTCCGCGCACGAGCCCGCGATCGTCCGCGGGTCACCGAAGCAGCGGATGTAGTCCTCCATCACGTCAGGGTCGATGGTGGTGCCCTCGCCCAGCAGCGGGTCGATAAAGGACCGGACCCAGTAGCCAGGATCGGCGGCGATCAGGTGCTCGGGGACGCCGTTGCCGACGGCCAGGAAGAACCAGTGGTAATACGCCGTGGCCATGTCCCGCGTCACGTTGGCAAGGACATGCCGGGTCGGCACGATGTCCAGGACGGCGAGCCGGGTAACGGCGCCCGGGTGGTCCAGGGCCAGCCGGTGCCCGACGCGGGCCCCGCGGTCGTGGCCGATGAGCTGGAACTGCCCGAAGCCGAGCTGGCGCATGAGCCCAAATTGGTCACCGGCCATGAACCGCTTGGAGTACGCCAGCCCGGCGGCATCCGGAGCGGGCTTGCCGGAGTCGCCGTAGCCGCGCAGGTCGGCCAGGACGACCGTGTGCTCCCGGGCCAAGACCGGAGCGACATGACGCCACATGAGATGGTTCTGCGGATAGCCGTGCAGCAGCAGCACAGGCGGACCCGACCCCCCGATCGCATAGTTCACCGTGATGCCCTCGACGTCCATCCGCCGGTACTCAAAACCAGGCCCCAGAACAGGACAATCCGCCGAGCCGGCAGCCGGTGCGGTCATGGTCTTCGCTCCTCAGCAGTGGAACGTACCCCAGTCTCGTGGGTGTCAGGCTACCGATGACATCACGCCTGCGGCGGGTCCTGGTATCGGCCACGGTGTCAGAGGTCGTGCCACCGGCGGCCGTCCTTCTCGATGAGCTGTGTGGCTTCTCGGGGGCCCCAGGTCGCCGCGTGGTAGAGCGGAATTGGATCGGGGGCTTCGTGCCAGCAGGCCAGCAGCGGGTCGACGATACGCCAGGACCGGGCCACCTCGTCTGCGCGGATGAACAACGTGGCATCGCCGATCAGTGCGTCGAGTATTACCCGCTCGTAGGCGTCGTCGCGCGATTCGCCATACCCGTGCGAGTAGGAGAAGTCCATCGACGCCTTGCGGATGCGGAACTCATGGCCTGGCACCTTGGCGCCGAAACGCAGGCTGATGACTTCGTCTGGCTGCACCCGCGCCACGAGCGCATCGGGTTCCAAGGTCGCGGCCTCTGCCGGGAACAGCGGAAGGTGCGGTGGCCGCCGGAACTCCATGACCACCTCGGTCGTGCGGCGCGGCAGGCACTTGCCGGTCCGGATGTACACCGGCACGTCCGCCCACCGCCAGTTGTCGATATGCAGCCGCAGCGCCACGAAGGTCTCGGTAGAGCTCAGCGGGTCGACGCCGCCTTCCTCCCGGTAGCCCACGATCAAGTTGTCCCGGGTGCCGCCCCGGGTGTACTGGCCCCGGACCGCCCGCCGGGCGATGTCCCCGGGCTCGGTCAGCGGCCTGATCGCGCGGAGCAGTTTGACCTTCTCGTCGCGGATGGCCTCGGGATGGAAGGAGGTCGGCGGCTCCATCAAGAAGAGCGACAGTACCTGCAGGACGTGGTTCTGGACGATGTCCCGCACCGCGCCCGTCACGTCGTAGAACCCGCCGCGCGAGCCCACCCCGAGCGTCTCGGCCACCGTGATCTGCACGTTGTCGACCCAGTTCCGGTTCCAGATCGGCTCGAAGATCGAGTTGGCGAAGCGCAGGGCCAGCAGGTTCTGAACGGTGTCCTTAGCCAGGTAGTGGTCGATGCGGAAGATCTGCGACTCGCTGAACGACGCGCTGATGTCTGCGTACAAGCTGCGGGCGCTTGCTCACCCAGCGGGCCATCGCCGAGATGCTGAAGCGAAGGGGCGGCC
>WNFC01000683.1_pt1 | contig 55628 bp, 46 predicted proteins | sample 5400541 | NCBI WGS metagenome assembly WNFC01 (sample SAMN13153342, study PRJNA577476) | soil metagenome | isolation source: 120 cm saprolite under Douglas fir tree site 2 hole 2 replicate 1 | place: USA:California | collected 2015-04-18
CACATGACGGACGACGGAAAGACGGCCAGCGGCTGCTGGATCTATACCGGTGTCACAGTCGAGGGAGCTGACGGCAAGCTCGTCAACAAGGCCAATTCCCACAAGGTTCCCGACGAGAAGGACTACCTGGCCCACGGCTGGGCCTTTGCGTGGCCGGCCAACCGGCGGATCCTCTACAACCGCGCGTCCGCCGACCTCGAGGGCAAGCCCTGGAGCGAGAAGAAGAAGCTCATCTGGTGGGATCCGGAGGCCCCGGGCCAGACGCCGGACAAGAAGGGCAAGTGGGTTGGTCTGGACGTGCCGGACTTCAACGCCTTCCTCGCGCCTGACGCCAAGAACGGGGACAAGCCGTTCATCATGCGCGCCGATCTGGTCGGGGCATTCTTCGGTCCGCTCAACGACGGCCCGTTCCCCGAGCACTACGAGCCGATCGAGTCGCCGACACGGAACCTGCTCTCGAAGCAGCAGAACAACCCGGTCGCGAAGATCTGGAGCCTGCCGGACCACAAGAACGACCTAGCCCCGCTGGGCTCGAAGGACTACCCCTACGTCATCACGACGTACCGGTTGACGGAGCACCACCTCTCCGGGGTCATGTCGCGCTACCTGCCGATGCTCGCGGAGATGTTCGAGTCCCACTTTGCGGAGATCAGCCAGGAGCTGGCGAAGGAGATCGGCATCGCCAACGGCGACAAGGTCACGGTGTCGACCCCGCGCGGAAAGATCGTCGCCAAGGCCATGGTCACACACCGCATCAAGCCATTTCAGATCGACGGCAAGACCGTGCACCAGATCGGCGTGCCGTGGCACTGGGGGTGGAAGGGCGTGGAGTCGCTGCCGGGCAGCAAGGGCGACATCACCAATGACCTCTCGGCAACCGTGGCGGACCCGACGGTGTACATCCAGGAGACGAAAGCCTTCATGTGCAACGTCAAGAAGGGGGAGGCATAGCCATGGCCCGCACCCTCGCGATGTTCACGGACACCTCGCTGTGCATCGGCTGCCGCGCCTGCCAGGTCGCTTGCAAGCAGTGGAACGAGCTGCCGAGCGAGCAGCCGGAGTGGACCGGCTCCTACCAGAATCACTCGACGTTCACCGACAAGACCTACCGCCTGGTCCGCTTCATCGAGAAGCCGCAGGCCAATGGCGAGCTCTCCTGGCTTCTCATGTCGGACGTGTGCAAGCACTGCGCCCAGGCGGGCTGCCTCGACGCGTGCCCCACCGGCGCGATCTACCGGACCGAGTTCGGCACCGTCAACATCAACCAGGATGTCTGCAACGGCTGCCGGTACTGTGTCAGCTCCTGCCCGTTCGGCGTCGTCTCGTTCAACCACGACACGGGACGGGCCAACAAGTGCACGTTCTGCAACGACCGCATCCACAACGGCCTCGGGCCGGCCTGCGCGAAGACGTGCCCGACAGAGTCGATTCAGTTCGGGTTCCGCGACGAGCTCGTGGCCAAGGCCGACAAGCGCCTCGAATCGCTCAAGGGGATGGGCTACAAGGAGGCGCAGCTCTACGGCGCCGACTCGAAGGGCCCGCTGGGCGGCTTGAACGCCTTCTTCCTCCTGCTCCACAAGCCGACCACGTACGGTCTGCCCGAGAAGCCGCTCCTGCCCCAGCGCAACGTGCTGGTCGATTCCCTGCTCTCGGTAGGCTCGGCGCTCCTGGTCGGCGTAGGGGCGGTCATTGCCTTCCGGGATCGCGGCGGCGACAAGGGGGGCGGCGATGCTTAAGAGCCCCGACTGGCATCTCTTGATCGTCTGGTACTTCTTCTTGGGCGGCATCGCCGGCGGCGCCTACTTCACGGCCGCCATCGCCGACAACTTCGGCAGCTCGAGGGACAAGAGCGTCTTCCGCATCGGCTACGTGCTGGCCTTGCTCCTGATCGGCCTCTGCGGCATCCTCCTGATCCTCGACCTGGGCACTCCCAGCCGTTTCCTCAACATGGTGATGAACTTCAAGTTCTGGGACCCGATGTCGATCGGCGCATGGATGCTCGGCGTCTTCGGGTTCTTCGCCTTCGTGTCGTCGGCCCTGTCTTTTGTCGGCGGCGACGGTGTCGCGCCCTTGAGGCGGAAGCTGAGCCTGATCGGGACGATCTCGGGCTTCTTCATCGCGGCCTACACCGGCGTGCTCCTCTCCGCCACGGCTCTGCCGTTCTGGAGCAATGCACGGCTTATGGGCGCTCTCTTTCTGGCGTCGGGCGCCTCCACCGGCATGGCGGCGATCTCGCTGCTGCTCCATCTCTCCGGCGAGTCGGCGGGCGACGGGTTCAAGAAGGTCAAGCGCGCCGATCGCTACGCCATCATGTTCGAGATTCTCGTGCTGGCGGCTTTCCTCGTGCTGCTGGGCGGGGCGGCCGGGCCGCTCGTCTCCGGCCACTTGGCGCCGCTCTTCTGGGGCGGCCTCGTCGTTGTCGGGCTCGTCATTCCGCTGCTGGTGGACCTCGCGGGCCTCAGGCTGCCCGGCGCCGTTCCCGCCGCGCTCGTGCTCGTGGGCGGATTCATCCTGCGGTACGTCATTGTCATGGCCAACGCCTGAACGAGGCTCGGGACTCGACGATCAAAGGGCCCCTTCCGGGGCCCTTTGCCTTTCCCGACGGGCATGGCACGATAGGGCCATGCGCACGTACTTCCAGGTAAAAAACGGCCGCCTGGACGAGGTCAAGGGCGACGTCGTCCGCGAGCAGCCGCTCACCGTGTACGTCAACGGCGAGCGCTTCCTGACCCTCCTCTGCTCGCCGTTCCAGTTGGAGCCCCTCGTGCTCGGCTACCTCTGGATGGAGAAGGTCATCACGGGGCTCGACGAGGTAGCGGAATTGCAGATCTCCGAGGTGGACGGCCGCGCCGAGGTGACGCTGCGCCAGCCGGTGACCCTCCCCACCGAGCGCATCCTGACCTCGGGCTGCGGAGGCGGCATCACGTTCCGCATCGACCCGCGGCTCTTCCCTCGCATCACATCCGACGTGCGCGTCAGCCCGGCCGATCTGGGCAACCGGATGCACGATCTCCTGCGCGAGGCCGTCCACTACCACGCCTCCCGCGGCATTCACGGCGCGGCCCTTGCCGACCGCGACCGGGTCCTCCTCGTCGCCGAGGACGTGGGCCGCCACAACGCGGTGGACAAGCTCATGGGCCTGGCGCTCCAGCGGGGCATTGCCACCACCGACCGCATCCTCCTGTCGACGGGCCGCGTGTCCTCCGAGATGCTGCTCAAGGCCGCCCGCATGAGCGTGCCCATCGTGGCCTCGCGCACGTCGCCCACCGAGATGGCCGTGGCCCTGGCGGAACAGCTCGGCGTGACCGTGGTCGGCTATCTTCGCGGCGAAAGCCTCAACCTCTACGCGGGCCAGGCCCTCCATCTGCCGGGCGCGTCCTGAGCCATGCCGGACTACGCGGGCCTGTGCGGGGAGTGGCAGGCGATGCTCACGAGGCGAAGCGCGATGGGCGACGCGCTCGCCCTGTGGACCTCGGTGCTCGACGGATGGCGCGACTGGAAGGACAGCGGGGTCGCGCCGCTGGCGTGGAGCGCGGAGGAGTGCCGGGAGCGCTGGGAGCGCGGCGTGGCGCTCCTCGCCGAAGCCGCGCCCGCGATCGCGCCGGAGTCTCTCGAAGAGCTCCTGGGGCCGCTCATGGAGCGCCTTGCCGCCGCCGGTCCAGAGGATGCCGACACGCTCCAGCGCTTTGCTGCCGCCTGGGACGAGGGTCGCATCGGCGCGGCTTCGCTCTACCCGACATCCGGCAAGGAGGGGGCCGCCGTACTCTCTGACGAGGTGGGCATGCCGGCCCACATCGTGGGCTTCCTCGCCCACGCGGGCTTGCGACCCGCTCTCGAGACCTTTTTTTCCCGCGTTCGGGTGATGCCCGAAGGCATCTGGGAACGGGGTTTCTGCCCGTGGTGCGGCGGGCTGCCCTCCTATGGCGATCTCCTCGAGGACGGCAGGCGACGCCTGTCCTGTCATCTCTGCGGGGGAGCGTGGACGGCGCCGCGGCTTCGCTGCCCCTTCTGCCAGGCGTGGCAGTCGGGCGACATGGTGCGGCTCGTGGCCGAGGGCGCCGAGGAAGGCTATTTCGTCGAAGCGTGCCTGGCCTGTCGCGGGTATCTCAAGGGTGTGGACCGGCGGGAGCGCTGGAACGCGGTCTCGCCGCTCGTGGAAGACTGGGCCTCGCCCCACGTCGACTACTACGCCGCGCGCGAAGGGTACTGGCGCGCCACGCCGACCCTCGCCCAGCTCCTCCCGTCGGGCGAGGATCCCGCCGCATGAACGCCGTCGTCTTCGACGTCGCCCTCACCGCCTACATCATCGCCGCGGCGGCGGCCGGGGGATCGCTCTTCGCGCGCCGGGAGGACCTGGCCCGCTTCGCCCGCGTCCTGACCGCGGCCGGCTGGCTCTGCCACACGGCGGCCATCGTCTTGCGGGGCGTCGAGCTCGGCCGCGTGCCGGTGCACACCCTCGCCGAAGGCGTGTCGATCGTGATCTGGCTCGCCGTGCTCCTCGGACTCTGGATCGAGTACCGCTACGGGATCACCACCTTCGGAGCCTTCTTCCTGCCGGTCATCCTCGCGCTGGGCCTGGGGCTGCCGACGGGACTTCGCGATCTCGCGCTCGAGCCCCAATCGCAGAGCGGCTGGGCCCTCGTCCACGTGGCGCTGGTCATGGTGGGATTGGCCGCGCTGGTCCTCAACTTCGGCAGCGCGCTCATGTACGTGGTCCAGGAGCGGCAGATCAAGTCCAAGCGCACGGGCACCTTCTACTACGGTCTGCCGGCTCTCGACACGCTCGACCACCTCACGCTGGTGACGCTCACCGTGGGCTTCCCGTTCCTCACCGTGGGGCTTCTGCTGGGGCTGCTCCAGGCGGGGCGGTCATGGGCGAACGTGCTTGCGGGCGACCCGCTGGCGCTCTCCTCTCTGCTCATGTGGCTGGTCTACGCGGCGACGCTGTCGGGCCGGACCATCGGCCGATGGCGGGGGCGCCGGGCGGCGTACTTCGCCATCGCGGGCTTCTGCGTGCTGCTGGTGACGCTGGGTGCCGGTGCCCTCTTCCACGGGCGGCACGGCTCGTGATCGACGCGCTGTTCATCGCCGGCCTGTCCCACCACACGGCGCCGCTCGACGTCCGGGAGCAGCTGGCTCTCGAGGCGGACAAGCTGCGTGAGGTGTTGTCCGACCTCGCCGGGAGCGGGGTCTGCTCGGAGCTCATGATCCTCTCCACGTGCAACCGCGTCGAGATCTATGGCGTGGCGGACGTGGCCGGCGAAGCGCGCGGCGCCGCCTTCCGCCGGTTGGGTGCCCTGCGGGGCCTGGACCTCCACGCGCTCGAGCCCCTTCTCTACACGGCGACGGGCGCCGAGGCGATCCGGCACGCCTTCCGGGTTGCGGCCAGCCTCGACTCGATGGTCCTGGGCGAGCCCCAGATCCTGGGCCAGGTCAAGGATGCCTTCGCCCTTGCCCAATCGTGCCGAACGATAGGGCCGACACTGCACGCGCTGATGAGCCAGGCATTCGCCGTGGCCAAGCGCGTGCGCACGGACACGGAGATCGGGCGCTACGCCGTGTCCGTGTCTTTCGCCGCCGTCGAGCTGGCCCGGAAGATCTTCGGCGGCCTCGGGGGGAAAGCGGTGCTGCTGATCGGAGCGGGCGAGATGGGCGAGCTGGCGGCGCGACACCTCCAGGACCAGGGGGCGCTGCCGCTCTACGTCGCCAATCGGACATGGGGTCGCGCCCAGGAGCTGGCGCGGGACCTCGCAGGCACCCCCGTCAGGTACGAAGACGTGACCGCGGTCATGGCCGAGGTGGACATCGTCATCACCTCAACGGCTGCCCCCGAGCCCATCATCCGCGCGGCGGACGTCGAAGCCGTGCTGCGCGTGCGTCACGCCCGTCCGCTCTTCTTCGTCGACATCGCGGTGCCGCGCAACGTCGAGCCGGCCGTCAACGATCTCGACAACGCTTTCTGCTACGACATCGACGACCTGCGCTCGGTGGTCGAGTCGAACCTGCGCGAGCGCCAGCGCGAAGCGCAGCGGGGCGAGGCGCTCGTGGAGCGGGAGGTCGCCAAGTTCGCAGACCGTCTCAAGGACCTCGAGGTGGTGCCGACCATCGTCTCTCTCCGGGAGAAGCTGGAGGAGATACGCCGGGCCGAACTCGAGCGTGCGCTCGGGCGTCTTCCCGGCGCGGATGAAGCGACCCGGCAGGCGCTCGACGCCCTCTCGCAAGGCATCGTGAACAAGGTCCTTCACGCGCCCACGGTGAAGCTGCGCGACTCCTCGCGGGCCGGTCACGGGCGTCGCTGGGTCGAGGTCATCTCCGAGCTATTCGGGCTGGGGGCCAAGGGGCGGACCGGGCCCGGATCATGAAGCTTCGCCTCGGCACCCGCGGCAGCCGGCTCGCCGTCGCCCAGGCCGGGCAGGTCGCCGACGCGCTCCGCGCACGCGGAGCGGAAATCGAGATCGTGATCATCCGCACGTCCGGTGACCACTTGCAGGAGGTCGCCCTCGCGGACTTCGGAGGCAAGGCGCTCTTCGTCAGGGAGATCGAGGAGGCGCTGCTCGACGGCCGGGTGGACGCGGGCGTCCACAGCCTCAAGGACATGCCCGCCGAGCTGCCCCGCGGGCTCGCCCTGCCGGCCTATCCGGCGCGCGAAGACCCGCGAGACGTCCTGCTGACGCGATCGGGCGGCGGGCTCGACGAGCTTCCGCGGGGGGCGCGCGTCGCCACCTCGAGCCTGAGGCGGCGCGCCCTGCTGCTCGCCCGGCGACCCGACCTCATCATCGAGCCCATCCGAGGCAACGTGGACACGCGACTGCGCAAGCTCGACGAAGGCCTCTGCGACGGCCTCGTCATGGCCCGTGCCGGGCTCGATCGCCTGGGCCTCAAGCCCGAGCACGCCCACCTGCTGGCCGTGGAGGAGTTCCTTCCGGCGGTGGGGCAGGGGATCCTGGGCGTGGAGGCGAGATTGGCCGACAGCGAGATTCGGGAAGCGCTGCGGGGCGTGGATCACCCCGACACGAGGATGCAGGCCGTGGCCGAGCGCGCGTTCCTCCGGCGTCTCGGCGCGGGGTGCCACACCCCCGTGGCGGGTCACGCGCGCCTCGTCGGCGAGACTCTCTCCATCGCCGGCCTTGTCGCGAGCGTCGACGGCGCCACCACGCTCACCGGCGAGGTGAGCGGACCGGGGTCCCAGGCGGAGGCGCTCGGCAAACGCCTGGCCGACGATCTCCTGGAGCGTGGGGCGCGCGCGTTACTCGATGGCGGGTCCGATGCCGGAGGCCGCGCTTGACGGCGGTGGCGACGGCCAAGCCGCTGGCCGGCCGAGTCGTAGTCGTGACACGCCCGCGCGCCCAGGCCCAGGCGTTTGCGGGCCTGCTCGAAGCGGCCGGCGCGCACGTTCTCCTCGTGCCGACCATCGCCATCGAGCCCCCCGCCTCTTGGGAGCCGCTCGACCGCGCGCTCGAGCGCCTCGCCGACTACCGGTGGGCCGTCTTCACCAGCGTCAATGGTGTGGAGATGACGCGGCGCCGCCTCGAGGAGACGGGGCGCGGTGCGGACGCGCTTCGCGGGCTGCGGCTGGCCGCGATCGGCCCCGTCACCGCCGAAGCTCTGCACGCGCTGGGGCTCGAGGCCGAAGTGGTACCCGACGAGTACGTCGCCGAAGGGCTCGCCGCGCGGCTGGGCGCGCTGATCCGGCCGGGCGAGCGCGTGCTGCTCGCCAGAGCTGCCGAGACCCGTGATGTGCTCGTGAGACTGCTCGAGGCCGCGGGGGCCGGCGTCGACGAGGTGCCGGCCTACCGGACGCGGCCGGTCGCGGAGGACGCAGGTCCCCTCCGCCGGGCCCTCGGCGAGGGCAGGGTCGACGTCGTCACCTTTACCAGCTCGTCCACCGTCCGGCACTTCGCGGCGCTCTTCCCCGGCGAGGACCTGCCGCAGCTCCTCCGGGGAGTGGCGGTGGCCTGCATCGGCCCCGTCACGCGCGCGACCGCGCGGGAGCTCGGACTCGAGACGCGCATTGTCCCGAGGGAGTACACTATCCGGGCGCTGGCCCGAGCCATCGCGGACCACTACGCGAGGAGTTAGAGGAGTTCAAAGACATGCCGTATCCACTGTACCGGCCCCGCCGGCTCCGCGAGTCGCCGCTCGTACGCAGGATGGTCCGCGAGACCGTGCTCCGCACGGATGACCTCATCTACCCGCTCTTTGCCGTGCACGGCCGCGGCGTGCGCGAGCCCATCGGACCCATGCCGGGACAGTTCCGCTTGTCCATCGACGAGCTGCTCAAGGAGTGCAAGGACGCCGCGTCCATGGGCATCCCGGCCGTGCTGCTCTTCGGCCTGCCCGCGGAGAAGGACCCTCGCGGCACCGAGGCCTACGCGGAGGACGGCATCATCCAGCAGGCGGTACGCGCGGTGAAGGAGACCATCCCCGATCTCCTCGTGGTGACCGACGTCTGCCTCTGCGAGTACACGAGCCACGGCCACTGCGGCGTCGTCGAGGAGGGCAGGGTCAAGAACGACCCGACGCTCGACCTCCTCGTGCGCACGGCGGTCTCGCACGTCGAGGCGGGCGCCGACATGGTGGCGCCGTCCGACATGATGGATGGGCGCGTGGCAGCCATCCGCGAGGCCCTCGACGAGTCGGGCTATCAGGAGACGCCGATCATGGCCTATTCGGCCAAGTACGCCTCGGCCTTCTACGGGCCCTTCCGGGAGGCGGCGGACTCGACGCCGCAGTTCGGCGACCGCCGCTCCTACCAGATGGATCCCGCCAACTCGGTCGAGGCGATGCGCGAGGTCGCGCTCGACGTGGACGAGGGTGCCGACATCGTGATGGTCAAGCCGGCGCTGCCGTACCTCGACGTCATTGCTCGGGTCAAGAACGAGTTCGGGCTTCCGGTGGCGGCCTACTCGGTGTCCGGCGAATACGCCATGCTCCGCGCGGCGGGCCAGCTCGGCTGGCTCGACGAAGAGGCGGCCATGATGGAAGCGCTGACGGGGATCAGGCGGGCCGGCGCCGACATCGTCATCACGTACTTCGCCAAGGAGGCCGCACGGCTCCTGGAGCGGAGGCGTGCGTGAGGATTTCCGCAAAGGGTGAGTACGCCGTCAAGGCGATGCTCGATCTGGCCCTGTGCGACGACGGTGAGACGCTCCAGCCGATCCAGGACATCGCCAGGCGCCAGAGCATTCCGCAGCGCTACCTCGAGCAGGTGCTGCTCGGGCTCAAGCGGACGGGGTTTCTCCATTCGAGGCGCGGCTCGGCGGGGGGTTACCGCCTCGCCAAGCCGCCCGACCAGATCACGGTCGGCGCGCTGCTGCGCGCCGTCGAGGGCCAGGCGGGGGTCGGCTTCGCCGGGCGCGCCTCGCGCGGATCTGCCGGCGACGCGGGCGGCGATCTGATCCAGCTCTGGCGGGCGGTGTCCGAGGCCGTGGATGCGGTGGTCGACGGCACGACGCTCGAGGATCTTCGGCGACAGGCGGCGGAGCGGAGGGCTTCGACCAAACCGATGTACCATATCTGATTTTTTTTAACCTGGAACCAGCGTTCCCGATAGGATTGGACGCCATGACCCAACGCAAACCCGCAGCCGCAGCTCGACCGCGCATCGCCGCTTCAGTGCTCGACGTGGTGGGCGGCACGCCGCTCGTGAGGCTCAACAGACTGCCCGCCGCCGGCGGGGCGGCGGTCCTCGCCAAGATGGAGTCGCTCAACCCGGGCGGCAGCGTCAAAGACAGGATTGCCGTCTCCATGATCGAGGACGCCGAGCGCCGGGGACTGCTCAAGCCGGGCGCGGTAGTGGTCGAGCCGACGAGCGGCAACACGGGGATCGGGCTGGCCATGGTCTGCGCGGTGCGCGGCTACCGGCTCATCCTGACCATGCCCGACGACATGAGCGTGGAGCGGCAGCGCCTGCTCTCTCGCTACGGCGCCGAGATCCACCTGACGCCCGCCATCGAGGGCATGAGCGGTGCCGTCTTCGCGGCGAAGGAGCTCCAGCGCGAGCACTCCGACTACTTCATGCCCCAGCAATTCGAGAACCGCGCCAATCCCGAGGCGCACCGTCGGACGACTGCGCTCGAGATCCTCGACGCGACCGAGGAGCGCGTGCACGCCTTCGTCGCCGGCGTGGGCACGGGCGGCACCATCACGGGGGTGGGTGAGGTGCTCAAGGAGCGCGTGCCTGGCATCCGCGTGATCGGCGTCGAACCGGCGCGCTCGCCGGTGCTCACCGGCGGCCGGTCGCGGCCCCACGGCATCCAGGGCATCGGCGCATCCTTCGTGCCGGGCGTGCTCAACCGCGCCGTCCTTGACGAGGTCATCCTGGTGCGCGACGAGGACGCCACCGCAACGGCCCGTCGTCTGGCGAGGGAGGAGGGCCTGCTCGTCGGCATCTCGGCCGGGGCCAACGTGTGGGCCGCCTGCCGCGTCGCCGAAGCACTCCCGTCGGACCGGGTGGTGGTGACGGTGCTGTGCGATACTGGCGAGCGCTATCTCAGCGTGTCGTTCTAGCGATGCAAGGAGAAGGGCCATGAGCATTGACGTCTACATCCCGACGCCGTTTCGCCGCGCCACGAACAACAAGGACCGCGTGTCCGTCGATGCGCGCGATGTCCGCGGACTGCTCGACGAGCTCGAGGGGCGCTTCAGCGGCCTCAAAGGCCTCGTGCGAAACGAGGCCGGCGAGATCCACGATCACGTCAACGTCTACGTGAACAACGAGGGCATCGAGTCGCTGCAGGGACTTCAGACATCCCTCAAGGACGGTGACGAGGTCTCGATCATTCCAGCCCTCGCCGGGGGCGGGCCAGCCCTCGCCGGGGGCAGGCCAGCTCTCGCCGGGGGCTGATCCGGGCACGATGATCCTGACGCCGGAGGAGTACGCGAGGATCCAGGCCCAGGCGATCGCTGAGTATCCGTCCGAGTGCTGCGGGGTCGTGATGGCGCGGCCGAGCACGACACCCGAGCGACTGCTCCTCGCATGCCGCAATATCCAGGACGAGCTGCACTCCAAGGACCCGAAGCGGCATCCTCGCGACGCGCGGACGGCCTACTACATCGATCCGCGGGATCTGATCGCGATGGGGCGCCGCGAGGCGGAGGGTTTCAAGGTCTTGACCATCTACCACTCGCACATCGATGCGGGCGCCTATTTCTCACCCACCGACAAGCACAACGCCCTCATCAACGGCGAGCCCTCCTATCCCGACACGTCCTACGTGGTCCTCTCGGTGGCGGAGCGGCGGGTGGCGGAGGTGGCGGTGTACCGCTGGGACGCGGCGCTCCGCGACTTCGCCAGCATCGATGGATGGAAACCTGGGGGATGAAAGCCCGCGGGAAGAAACACATTGACCGGCGGAGGAAACACATTGCCCGGGGGAGGAAGCACCTTGCCCGGGGGAGGAAGCACCTTGAATGATCCGGGCCCGGTGACCACCCAGGGCTCCGACGCGCTCTTCGCCAGGGCCCAGCGGGTGATCCCCGGCGGCGTGAACAGTCCCGTGCGCGCCTTTCGCGGGGTGGGCGGCCGCCCATTCTTCGTCGCGCGCGCCGAAGGCTGCCGCATCACGGACGTCGACGGCCGCACGTACATCGATTTCCTGGGCTCTTGGGGGCCACTGATCCTGGGTCACGCCGCTCCCATGCTGATCGAGGCCGTCGGAGACGCGCTCCGGCGCGGGACGAGCTACGGTGCTCCCACGGCGGCCGAGGTGGAGATGGCGGAGCTCATCTCGCGAGCCATCCCATCCATGGAAATGTCGCGTCTCGTCTCCTCCGGCACCGAGGCGGCGATGAGCGCCATCCGGCTGGCGCGAGGTGCCACGGGGCGTGAAGCCATCGTCAAGTTCGAGGGGTGCTACCACGGCCACGCCGACAGCCTGCTCGTCAAGGCGGGCTCGGGTGGCGCGACCTTCGGCCTGCCCGATAGCCTGGGCGTTCCTGCGGCCCTGGCGGCATTGACCGCGACCGTGCCGTTCAACGACCTTCCCGCCGTCGAGCGCCTCATGGCCGCGCGGGGACGGGAGGTGGCCGCCATCATCGTCGAGCCCGTCGCCGGCAACATGGGCGTGGTGCCGCCGGCGCCCGGCTTCCTCCAGGGATTGAGAGGCCTCTGCGACAGGCACGGAGCGCTGCTGATCTTCGACGAAGTGATCACGGGCTTTCGCGTCGCCTACGGCGGGGCTCAGGCCCTCTACGGTGTGCGCCCGGATCTCACGTGCCTCGGCAAGATCATCGGCGGCGGCCTCCCGGTGGGCGCCTACGGTGGAGCGCGGGCGATCATGCAGCGCGTCGCGCCCCTTGGCGGCGTCTACCAGGCGGGCACGCTGTCGGGCAATCCGCTCGCGGTGGCGGCGGGGCTCGCGGCGCTGCGCGCGCTCGCGAGCCCGAAAGTCTACGCGCGCCTCGAGGAATCCGGGGCGCGGCTCGAGGCTGGCCTCATGGACGGAGCCAAGGCTGCCGGCCTGCCGCTCACCGTCAACCGCGTGGGCTCCATGCTCACCGCGTTCTTCACCGACTCGCCGGTCACCGACTATGCCTCGGCCAAGCGCTCGGACACCGCGCGCTACGGCCGTTTCTTCCACGCCATGCTCGATGGTGGCGTGTTCCTCGCGGCTTCGCAGTTCGAGGCGGCTTTCGTGGGGCTGGCTCACGACGCCTCCGACCTCGACGAGGCAGAGCGGGTCGCCCGCCAGGCTTTCGAGCAGGCCCGCTGACCCCGATTTACCCAAGACCGCCACATCGCTATTGACCTCTGTTTTTTCGCGTGATACGGTTCACAAGGCCGCGAGCCCGGAGCACCGCCGTTCCGCCTGCCGGCCGCCTTGGATGCGCGTTTTGGGACGGCAGGTGGGGATCTCACGTCTTGCGCGCGCGATGCCGCGCGAGGAGCGAACGAGCGTAGATGGCCGGTGAGCTTGCCGTTCCCGCCCGATCGCACGTGCCTCGATCACCTCGCCGCACCGCCGATCTCATCCCGCTGTCAGGAATCCATGAGAAGTCGAATGAGCGGGGGAGAGGCAAATGAGCGGCATTGACCGCCGGTCCTTCTTCAAGATCGTCGCCACCTCGGGCGCGGCGGTCGCCGCCTCCGGCTGCCGGCAGGACGTCAACGAGCTGATCGGGCGAGTGCCGGAAAAGCTCATTCCTTACGTTGTTCCGCCGGAAGGGATCGTTCCCGGCGTGGCGGCGTACTTCTCCACCGTGTGCCGCGAGTGCCCGGCGGGGTGCGGCCTCGTGGCCAAGAACCGCGACGGCCGCGTCATCAAGCTCGAGGGCAACCCCGACCACCCCGTCAACGCGGGAGCCTTGTGCATTCGCGGGCAGGCGGCGCTCCAGGGCCTCTACCATCCTGACCGGTACCGGAGCCCGATCAAGGGCGGCAAGGCCGTCGCGTGGGACGAGGCGGAGAAGCAGCTCGCCGACAAGCTGGGCGCGCTGGTCAAAGGACGGCAGGGGAGCCGGATCGCCCTCGTGAGCGGGCTGGAGACGGGCAGCCTCGGGCGGCTGATGGACGAGTGGACGAAGGCCCTGGGCGCGCGCCGGCGCATCGCATACGAGCCGCTGGGCTACGAAGCGCTGCGCGCGGCCAACCGCGCGACGTTTGGCCGCGATGCCATCCCGCACTACGCCATCGAGGACACGGGGTATCTCCTGTCCTTTGGCGCCGACTTCCTCGAGACCTGGCTCAATCCGGTCGCCTATGCGGGCGCCTTCGTGCGCATGCACGCGCTCGGGCGCGGGCGGGCCGGCACGTTCGTTGCCGTCGAGCCGCGCCAGTCCATGACGGCCGCCAACGCGGATGAGTGGCTGCGCAGCGCTCCGGGCACCGAAGGCGTCGTCGCGCTCGCGATGCTCAAGGTCATCGTGGACGACGGGCTGCACGCGAAGGAGGCCGACGCGGGGACGCTTCGCGCGGCCGTGAAGACTGTCGACCTCGCCCGGGCGGCCGAGACTTCGGGCGTATCCGCCGAGTCGATCAAGCGTGTCGCCCACGATTTCGCGGGGGCAAAGGCCGCGCTGGCCGTGGGTGGCGGCGTGGCGGCGGCGGGGCCGGAGGCGACCAACACCCTCATTGCCGTGAACCTGCTCAACATCGCCGTCGGCGCCGTCGGGAAGACCGTCCGCTTCGGCGCCGATTCCGCGCTCGGCAAGGCGAGCCCCTACAGCGAGATGGTCAAGCTCGCGAAGGCCATGGCAGGCGGCGAGATCGAAGTCTTGATCCTGGGCGACGTCAACCCGGTCTACGGCATGCCGCCCAAGTCGGGGTTCGCCGAGGCCCTCGCAAAAGTCCCGCTGGTGGTGAGCCTCGCGAGCCGTCCCACCGACACCTCGGCCAAGGCCGCCCTCGTGCTGCCGTCGCTGCACCCGCTCGAGTCGTGGGGCGACTACGTTCCGCGGGACGGCGTCATCGGGCTCATGCAGCCGACCATGGGGCCGGTCGTCATCGACGGCAAGCCCGTCGACGGCAGGGCCACCGGCGACATCCTGCTCTCTGTCGGACGCCAGGCCCTCGGATCAGAGGAGGGCAAGGGCCCGCTCAAGTGGACGAGCTTCCAGGACTACGTCAGGGAGCAGTGGCAGGGCTTCGGGCGCGAGTACGGCGCGGGCAAGACGGTGACGGATTTCTGGGAAGAGTCGCTCAGGCGCGGCGGCGCGTGGCGGGCCCCCGCCGCGGTGACCGGTGGCGGTGCCGGTGTCAAAATGGACGCGAGCCGCCTCGGCCTCGAGCCGGCCAAGCTCGAGGGCGACGGCACCCACGCGCTCATCGTGTATCCCTCGCTGCGCTTCTACGATGGACGCAGCGCCGACCAGCCGTGGCTGCAGGAAGCGCCCGACACCATGACGCAGATCGCCTGGGACGGATGGGTCGAAGTGCCCGGGGAGACCGCGAGCCGGCTCGGGCTGTCGCGCGGCGACATCGTCAAGCTGACCTCGCCCCACGGCAGCATCGAGCTGCCGGCCTGGCCGTCCAAGACGCTGCACCCGGGAGCGGTGGCCGTCGCCATGGGGCAGGGCCACGAGTTCCCCGGCAACTACGCCAAGGGCGGCAGGGTCCGCAGCGACGTCGGTGGCACCGTGGTCCTCAACGCGGGCGCCAACCCGATTCGCCTCCTGGGCGGCACTCCCGAGGCCGCGTCGGGCGGGCTGCCGCACCTGGCTGTCAAGGTCTCGCTCGTCAAGACGGGCGCGCGCCGGCCGCTCGCCATTCCCCAGGCGACCTTCGACGACGAGAACCGGGGCATCGCCGACATCGTGGGGCTCGCGGCCGCGCGCGAGATGGAGCTACGCGGCAAGCGGCCCGAGGACGCGAGCCATCCGAGCATGTATCCCGAGGTCAAGTACCCCGACTACCGCTGGGGCATGGCGGTGGATCTCGACGCCTGCACGGGCTGCCAGGCCTGCGTGGTCGCCTGCTCGGCGGAGAACAACGTGCCGGTGGTGGGCAAGCCGCAGGTCGCCTACGGCCGAACCCAGCAATGGATCCGGATCGAGCGGTGGGAGAAGGGCGAGGGCGGCAAGGTCAACGTCTTCCTGCCGATGTTCTGCCAGCACTGCGAGGTCGCGCCGTGCGAGCCGGTCTGCCCCGTCTACGCCGCGTATCACACGAAAGAGGGACTCAACGCGCAGGTCTACAACCGGTGCGTGGGCACCCGCTACTGCGGCAACAACTGCCCGTACCACGTGCGCCGCTTCAACTGGTTCAATTACACCTGGACCGCGCCGCTCGATTTCCAGCTGAACCCTGACGTGACGGTGCGCCAGCTGGGCGTGATGGAGAAGTGCACGATGTGCCTCCAGCGCATCGAGAAGGGCAAGGACGAGGCGCGCGAGGCGGGGCGCAAGGTCAGGGACGGCGACGTCCAAACCGCCTGCCAGCAGACCTGCCCGACCCAAGCCATCACCTTCGGCAACCTCAAGGAGGGCGGGACGCGAGTCTCCAAGCTTTCCGCAAATCCCCGGAGCTACCACGTGCTGCACGAGCTCGGGACGCGGCCGGCGGTGACCTATCTCGCTCGCGTGGTCCGCCAGGAGTCGGCGGGACACGGGGCTCCCAAGGAGCACAAGTCATGAGCGTGGCGACCCCGCCCGGCCAGCCGACCTGGGCGGACGTCAACCGGGACGTCGGCCGGACGGTGGGGATGCCGGGGGAGACCTACTTCGCGTGGATGTGCCTCGTGGCTCTCACCCTCGGGTGCGGCGTGGCGGCCTGGACCTTCCAGATCTATACGGGCATGGGCGCGGCGGGCAAGCGGACGCCGCAGATGTGGGCGATGTACATCACGACCTTCGTGTTCTGGATCGGCATCGGGCACGCCGGCACCCTGATCTCGGCGATCCTGTACCTGTTCCGGGCGAAATGGCGCACGTCCATCTACCGAGGCGCCGAGGCGATGACGGTCTTCGCCGTCATGACGGCGGGACTCTTTCCCCTGATCCACGCCGGCCGCATGTGGTTCGCGTACTGGCTGATGCCGTATCCGAACCAGCGCTACCTGTGGCCGAACTTCAAGTCGCCGCTGGTCTGGGACGTCTTTGCCATCTCGACCTACCTGACCATCAGCGTGGTCTTCTTCATCGTCGGTCTCGTGCCGGACGTGGCGGCGCTGCGGGATCAGTCGACCGGATTCAAGAAGAAGGTCTACACGGTGATCTCGCTCGGCTGGGAGGGGTCGGACTCGCAGTGGCGCCACTACCGCCGCGCGTACGGCCTCCTGGCCGCCCTGGCGACGCCGCTCGTGCTCTCGGTGCACAGCGTGGTGTCGTTCGACTTCGCCATGGCGCTGGTGCCGGGATGGCACTCGACTCTCTTCGCGCCGTTCTTCGTGGACGGGGCCATCTTCTCCGGCTTCGCCATGGTGCTGCTGCTGATGCTTCCCATGCGCTACCTCTTCAACTGGTACGCCTACATCGGAGACAAGCACCTGGACGCCATGGCCAAGCTGATCCTGGTCACGAGCCTCGTGCTGACCTACTTCTACGTCTGCGAGGCCTTCACCTCCTGGTACAGCGGCGAAGGGTACGAGCGCGCCTCGCTCTTCTACCGGGCCACGCGGCAGTACGCCTGGGCGTTCTGGCTCCAGTATTTCTGCAATAGCCTGGTGCCGCTCGTGCTGTTCTGGAAGAAGGCGCGCACCCACGTGATTACGCTGTACGTGGTCTCGCTCTTCGTGCTCGTCGGCATGTGGTTCGAGCGCTTCAACATCATCGTCCTCGGCCTGGGCTTCGACTTCTACCCGTACACCTGGGGCACGTACTACCCGACGGTGACCGACTCGACCATCATCGTGGGCTCGTTCGCGTGGTTCCTCCTGCTGTTCCTCGGCTTCATCCGGGTCATGCCGTCGCTGTCCATCGTGGAGGTGAAGGAGGTGCTCCCGCACCCCCTCAAGCACGCCCACGGGGGAGGGCACTAGCATGGCCAACGTGCTGGGCGTCTTCGCCCATGTCGACACGACCCTGGACGCGATCCGGAAGCTCCGCGAGAGAGGCTACTCGGACCTGACCGTGTACACCCCCGTGCCCATCGAAGAGATCGAGCAGGAGGTGGAGCGGGTGCGGCCGCTCAGCAAGGTCCGCCTCTTCACGCTCACGGGCGCGTTGACGGGGACGAGCCTGGGCTTCTTCCTGACGATCTGGTCCTCCGTCCAGTGGAGTCTGGTGACGGGCGGCAAGGACCCGGTCTCGTATCCGCCCTTCGTCATCATCGCCTTCGAGCTCACGATCCTCCTCGGCGGGCTCGCCTCCGCGCTCGCCATCCTCGTCCTTGGACGCCTGCCGAGGCTCAAGCCCTCGGCGACCTACGATCCCCGTTTCACCCTGGATCGTTTCGGGGTGGCCGTGAGCTGCCCGCCCGAGACGGTGGCGGCCGTCGGCTCGCTGCTGACCGCATCGGGTGCGGAGGAGGTGAGGCGATGATGAAGTATGTCTTCGTCCTCGTGCTCCTGGGAGTGGGCGCGGTCGCGGCCGTGCAGGGCGGGGTCATCGTGTATCGATGGACCCACGACATGATCAAGACCCAGCGCGTGATGCCGGGCGAGATGAACTTCGCCATGGCGCCGGGCAGCCTCCCGCGCACGGGCAGCCAGCTCTACTACTCGAAGGAGCAGCGCGAGGTGGCGGCCTTGCGGAAGAACCCGGTGCCCGCCACCGCCGAGTCCATCAAGAAGGGCGGGGATCTCTACGTCATCTACTGCACCCCCTGCCATGGGGCCTCGGGCACGGGCAACGGTCTGGTGGCGGCCAAGTTCGTGACGCCCGCGGATCTGTCCAACCCGGAGCTGCAGAAGGCGCGTACCGACGGCTACTGGCAGAGCTATCTCTCGGTAGGGGGAGCCGTCATGCCGTCCTACAGCGAGTCCCTGTCCGCCGAGGAGCGCTGGCATGTGATCAACTACGTCAGGACGCTGGCCGCGAAATGAACGCGATCGCCGTCCTCTGGATCCTCGCCGCCGCCGGCGCCGGAGCCTTCCTGATCGGCGTCTTCCAACCCGACCCGAGGGCGACCTGGGGTATCTACCTCGTGAACATGATCTTCTGGTCGTGCCTCGCCATCACGGGCCCCGCCCTGGCGGGGGCGATCCAGATCACGGAGGGCCGGTGGTCGCCGTCGGTCAAGCGCATCGCGCTGACGACGGCGGGGTTCCTGCCGGTCTCGTTCATCGGATTCGTGATCCTCTTCTTCGGCCGGGCGACGCTCTACCCGTGGGTGACGAAGCCGCTCGAGAACAAGGCCGAGTGGCTCAACGTTCCGTTCATGTCGCTCCGGATCGTCGTGGGCACGGCCCTGCTGTACTGGATCGCCCTCACCTTCGCCAAAGCCGTGTTCGCCCAGGACGCCGCCCCTGCCGACACGCCCGAGGCGGTCGCGAGGCGGAACAAGCTGGCCACCATCCTCCTGGTGCTTTTCGTGGTCGTGGTGTCACTCTGGGCCTTCGACCTCGTGATGACGCTCGACCCGATCTGGTACAGCGGCCTCTTCGGCGGCTACTACGTGGTCAAGGCGCTGTACACGGGCTTCGGGCTCGTGACCTTCCTGACCATACGGGCCAACGCGCGCGGCATCACGAATGTCGCGCCCTCGGGCATCCAGGACATGGCCAAGCTGACCTTCGCCATGTCCGTCATGTGGATGTACTTCTTCTTCTCGCAATACCTCGTGATCTGGTACGGCAACGTGCCGATCGAGACGCGCTTCTTCGTCGCGCGCTTCTTCAACCCACCGTGGGGCGTGGTCGCCTGGCTCGTCTTCATCGTCGGATGGCTGATCCCGTTCTCGTACCTGCTCAAGCGACTCACGGGCCGGCCCCCCACGCGCCACAAGGTCTTCACGGTCATCCTCTTCTTCGGCTGGATCGCGATCTTCGTCGAGCACGTGCTGGTGGTCTTCCCGTCGCTCGACAGGAACATCGGCTTCCCGCTGGGGATCAAGGAGTTCCTGATCACGGCCGGCTTCTTCGCCCTCTTCGCGCTCAGCCGCCGCCGGTTCATCGCGAAGTACCAGCCGGTTCTTCGTCAGCCCACCTAGGGCGTCAGCCCACCTAGAGCGCCATCCCACGTAGTCGCCAGCCCACGCAGGTCCCGCGCCTGCCCCGGCGGTCGCCGGGCCTCTTCCCGGTAGTCCCGCGGTACAATGCGTTCGTGATCTCTGTCGAGGAAGCCCTCGAGCGCATTTTGGCCCGCGTGGACGTGCTCGGCGACGAGCAGGTGCCGCTGACGGGCGCGCTCCACCGCGTCCTCGCCGAGAGCGTGGTCTCGAGCCTCGACGTCCCGCCGTGGCCCAACTCCTCCATGGACGGCTACGCGCTCCAGAGCGCCGACACGCGGCGCGCCTCGGCGCCGGCGCCCGTGCGGCTTGCCGTCTCTGGACGGGTGGCCGCGGGACACGTCGCCGAGCGCGCGGTCGGCTCGGGCGAAGCCTTCCGGATCTTCACGGGCGGGCCATTGCCGGAAGGCACGGACAGCGTCATTCCCCAGGAAGACGTGATCGTGGACGGAGGGGTGATCGTCGTTTCACGCCCGGTCAATGCGGGCGACTTCGTCCGTCCGCGAGGCGAGGACATGCGTGCGGGCGAGGGCGTGCTCGAACGCGGGCGGCTCCTCGGCCCCGCCGAGCTGGGCCTTCTTGCCGCCCTCGCCCGCGCCCAGGTGCGTGTGCTCCGCCGGCCGCGAGTCGGCGTCCTGTCCACGGGAGACGAAATCGTGGACCTGGGCGGGCACCCGGGACCCGGGCAGATCCCGAACTCGAATACGTATTCGCTGATGGCGCAGGTCGAGGAGGCCGGCGGAAACCCCGTGTCGCTGGGGGTGGCGCCGGACAGGCTGGACGAGATCGAGGCGCGCCTCCGGTGGGGCCTCGACTGCGATCTCCTGATCTCCTCGGCGGGCGTCTCGGTGGGCGAGCACGACTTCGTCAAGGCCGCGCTCGAGCGTCTCGGCGCGGAGCAGCACCTGTGGCTTGTGGACATGCGGCCAGGCAAGCCGATCGCCTTCGCGACCATTCCCTCCTCGGGAAAACGCGCGCTGCCCGTCTTCGCGCTGCCGGGTAATCCGGTCTCGGCCATGGTCACCTTCGAGCTCTTCGTGCGCCCGGCGCTCCTGAGACTCGGCGGTCACGCGCGGCTCCAGCGTCCGGTCGTCGAGGCGCAAGCGGATGCTCGCATCCCGAATCGGGACAGGCGCCGCGGCTATCTGCGCGTGACGCTGTCGGTCGGCGGGGACGGCGGCTATCGCGCGCGGCTCACGGGTGGCCAGGGCTCGGGCATCCTGCGCTCGATGGTGGCGGCCGACGGCCTCGCGATCGTCCCGGGCGACACGACCATCGAAGCGGGCGCGACAGTGCCCGTGATCCTCCTCCGCGACGTTCGCTAGTCCACTTCCTTCAATTCACTGTCCGATGATTTACCGGCCGCTCGACGTTACCGGCGACTTGATCGTGCTCATTACGCGCCGGCGTTCCCGTACATCGCGCGGAGGGTCAGCCAGCCTCCGATCAGCATCGAGGCGAGGGTGACCAGGCTGCCCACCGCGAGCGTGGATCCGTTGGTCAGACCCTGAGTGATGTTGCAGCCCTCGGCGAGGATCGCGGAACCGCCCATGAGCAGACCGCCCGAGAAGACCTTCACGAGGGACCACCCGGGCGGGAGCTTCCAGCGGAAGTCGCCCGTGGACCATGCGGCGGCGAAGGCGCCGATGGGCACCGCCACCACCATGACCATGCTCCAGTTGACGCGGTTGGGAAAGCCGACGAGCGGGTAGGTGAGGAGCTCGCCGGTGTTGACTGCGAAAGTGATGCCGACGGGACGCTCGCCGAAGCTCGACGCCCACCAGCCAGCCGCGATGAGCATCCCGACGGCCACGCCGGTTACGTGCCAGGGCCACTTGCCGTGCTGGTCCTGGCTCTTGGAGCGGAGGAGCCAAAGACCGCCGGCCACCCACAGGACCGCGATGACGATCCAGGGGGAGAGGCCGAGCACCGTGGCGAGGGTGGGCGGCGCGTCGGCGACCGTCACCGCGGGCGCCTGGAGCGCCGCGCGCACGGAAGAGAGCGCGCCCAGCCTCACGGTCGTCGCGCCCATCGCGAAGCCCAGCAGGATGACCCACGCGCCGATCGCCCCCTCGCCGACGCGGTACCACGTGCTGCCGGAGCAGCCGCCGGCCAACACCATGCCCGCGCCGAAGAGGAGCCCGCCGATGCTGTTCGACATCCAGTGGAACGGACGAATGGGAATTTCGACGAGCCCCGCGGCGGACAGCGCCTGCACTGCGGCCATCGCCACGAGCAGCGCGAGTGCGTAGGCTCGCGCGATGGTCGCGTCGCCCATGAGGAACAGGTTGGCCAGCGCCCGCATGAGGCAGAATCCGCCGCGCTGGATGACGTAGCCGAACGCCGCGCCCGTCATCACGGCCGAGACGTAGAAGGGCCAGGCGACTTCGGCCATGCGCGCATGCTAGCGAAAAGCCTCCGGCGAGTCAAAATGGCCGAGAGTACGGGCGGCAGGTTTGACTGGCGTGGAACCGGATGCTACGGTGCCCGTGATGCTCTCACTCACCGGTCGCGCGCTGCTCTGCGGCGTGGCCGCGGCTGCGCTCACCGGCTGCACGAGTGCTCGCGGTGCTCAGACACCTCAGGAGGCGGCGCCGCCTCGCATCACGCTCACCGATGTGAAGAGCGCGCAGGATGCGCAGGCGCAGGAGATCGCGCGTCTCGCGGCCGACGTCAAGGCGATGGACGCGCAGCAGGCGTTCCTCGTGGCCGAGATCAAGAACCTCAGCGAGCAGCTGGCCAAGCTCAAGTCATCGCTCGACGACGTCGAGACCGCGATGCGGTCGTTGCGCGCGACGCCCGTCCCGCCGGAGTCGCGCCCCATTCCCGCCCCCGCGCCACCCCCGACACCGGCTCCCGCGCCCACTCCGCCTGCCGCCGCTGTGCCGGAGCCGAAGCCCGCCGCGCCCATTCCCGCTGCGCCCGCTTCAGGACGGACGCCCTCGAGCAACGCCGAGGCGGAGCGGATTTTCGCCGCCGCGCTCGCCAGGCTCCGTGCCGGCGATGAGGGGCAGGCGGCGCTCGAGTTCACTGAGTTCGTGGCGCAGTACCCGACACATCCACAGGCGGCGGTGGCGCAGAACTACATCGGCGAGGCGTACTACCGCCAGCGCGAATACCGTCAGGCCATGGGCGAGTACCAGAAGACCGTGGACAACTACACGCAGGCGGCGCAGGTCTCCGAAGCTCTGCTCAAGATCGGGCTCTGCCAGCGTGCGCTGGGCGACGGCGCGAGCGCGAAAGCCACGTGGGAGCAGGTGGTCAAGCGGTTCCCGAAGAGCGACGCGGCCCGGCAGGCCCGCACGCTACTGGCGGCGCGCCCCGTAGGTGGCCGCTAGGGTTTGAGGGAGCGGGATGGCGGTCTGCTATACTGATTTTCACTCCGTCGAGCCGACGGACGAACCCATGAGCGCCACCCACGAGCGTATCCGGAATGAGACAGGCCGCGCGCCGAGGCAGATCCTGCTCGGTGATGCCGCGTATCCGGCCAACCTGCGCGAGATCCAGGCTCCGCCCGGACGATTGTACGTGCGCGGCACGCTCACCGAGGACGATGCCCTTGCGGTCGCGATCGTGGGCGCGCGCGCGGCGACGCCCTACGGCGTGGCGGTGGCGGAGCGGCTCGCGGCCGATCTCGCGGCCCGCGGCGTCACCGTGGTGAGCGGGCTCGCTCGCGGCATCGACAGCGCCGCCCATCGCGGGGCGCTCCGGGCCGGCGGACGGACGATCGCGGTGCTGGGCTCCGGCGCGGACGTGATCTACCCGCCCGAGAATCGCCGCCTGGCGGGAGAGATCGAAGCGTCCGGTGCGCTCGTGTCGCAGTTCGAGCCCGGAACCCCGCCGCTGGCGGGATATTTCCCGGCCCGCAACCGCGTGATTGCCGGGCTCTCGCTGGGAGTGGTGGTGGTCGAAGCCGCTGAGAGGAGCGGCTCCTTGATCACGGCAGGGCTGGCGGGCGAGCTCGGTCGCGAGGTCATGGCCGTGCCCGGGCCTCTGACGAGCCCGCTGAGCGAGGGAACGCACCGCCTCATTCAGGACGGCGCCGCGCTCATTCAGGGCTGGGAAGACATCGTCGGCCAACTACCTTTGCGCTGGCGGGATTGCGTCAAACCGGTGAATGCCACGACCGCCACCACGGACTCGCGTAGCCGCGACCGTCTCGCCCACGGTCAACATGCCGACAGGCATGTTGAGGATAAAAATGATGAAAGCACACTCTCGCTCCTGCGGATCATCGGCGAGGAGCCAATGGGCATTGACAGCATCATCGAGCGCAGCGGGTTGACGGTGGGCCGGGCCTCGGCCCTGCTGGTGACCCTCGAGGTCGACGGACGCATCCGGCAGCTCGAGGGCAAGCGCTTCGTACAGGTGAGACTCGGGTGAAGCCCAAGAGCGGCGCGAAGAAGTCCCTGGTGGCGACGAAGATTCCGGCGCCGACGAAGACCTCCGTGCCGACGAGGTCCTCTGGATCGTTGAAGTCCCTCGTGATCGTAGAGTCGCCCACCAAGGTCAAGACGATCCAGAAGTACCTGGATTCGAGCTACATCGTCAAGGCTTCGATGGGACATGTCCGCGATCTGCCCAAGAGCAAGCTCGGCGTCGACGAGAAGAGGGACTTCAAGCCGGACTATCGTGTCCTGCCCGCGAAAAAGAAGGTGCTCGACGAGCTCAAGAAAGCCGCGGAAAAGGTCGGCACCCTGTACATCGCCACGGATCCGGACCGCGAAGGGGAGGCGATCGGCTGGCATCTCGCCCAAGAGCTGGGCGTGGCCAAGGCCAAGACGTACCGGATCATGTTCAACGAGATCACGGAGCGCGCGGTCAAGGCCGCCTTCCAGCATCCCGGCAAGATCGACATCAAGAAAGTGGACGCGCAGCAGGCGCGGCGCATCCTCGACCGGCTGGTCGGCTACAAGCTCTCGCCGCTGCTCTGGCAGAAGATCCGTCGCGGGCTCTCGGCCGGGCGTGTCCAGTCCATTGCGGTGCGGCTCCTCACCGAGCGCGAGCGCGAGATCCTCGCCTTCGTCGCCACCGAGTACTGGTCGCTCCACGCGCGTCTCCGGGGCAAGAATCCGCCGGAATTCAGCGCGACCCTGCGCGAGTACAACGGCGAGAAGGCGGCGCTGGCCACGGAGGCCGCCACCCTGGCGGTCATGACATCGCTGCACGGCGCCACCTGGCGGGTCAAGAGCGTGACGCGCGGCGAGCGCCGGCGCAATCCCGCGGCGCCCTTCATCACCTCCACCCTGCAGCAGGAGGCGAGCCGCAAGCTCCACTTCACGGCCAAGAAGGCGATGATGCTGGCGCAGCAGCTCTACGAGGGCATCGAGCTGGGGAGCGAGGGCGCGGTCGGCCTCATCACCTACATGCGCACCGACGCCGTGCGCGTCGCGCGCGAGGCCCAGGACGAGGCGCGCGCCTGGATCACCGGGAGGCTCGGACGCGAGTATCTCCCCGACGCCCCGCCCACCTACAAGGCGAAGAAGAGCGCCCAGGAGGCCCATGAGGCTATCCGACCGAGCGCGGTCGAGCGGGAGCCCAAGGCGGTGGCGCGCTTTCTCTCCAAGGACCAGCTCGCGCTCTACCGCCTGATCTGGGAGCGTTTCCTCGCGAGCCAGATGCTGCCGGCCGTCTACGACACCGTGGCGGCCGACATCGAGGCCGCCACATGCCTTTTCCGGGCGCAGGGCTCGACGCTCAAGTTCGCGGGCTACATGGCGGTCTACGTCGAGTCGCGCGAGGAGTCGGACGCGGTGCCCGAGGAGGAGCAGGAGGCCGTGGTGCCCCCGCTGACCGAGGGCGAGATCCTCAAGCTCCTCGCGCTCGATCCGAAGCAGCACTTCACCCAGCCGCCGCCTCGCTTCACCGAGGCCTCGCTGGTCAAGACCCTCGAAGAGCGCGGGATTGGCCGGCCGTCCACCTACGCCCAGATCCTCTCCACCATACAGGACCGCGAGTACGTGCGGCGGGAGAAGGGCACGCTCTTCCCGAGCGAGCTTGGGATGCTCGTCACCGACAGGCTGGTGCCGTTCTTCCCCGAGATCATGGACGTCGATTTCACCGCCCAGCTCGAGGAGTCGCTCGACAAGGTCGAGGAAGGCGACGCGGACTGGGTGGAGCTGGTCGGGAAGTTCAACAGGCAGTTCGACAAGGACATCCGCAAGGCGAAGACCGGCATGCCGGACAACAAGATCGGGGAGGACACGGGCGAGAAGTGCCCCGATTGCGGCAAGCCGGTCCTCGAGAAGTGGGGGCGCTTCGGCAAGTTCCTGGCGTGCTCGGGCTACCCTGACTGCAAGTACACCAAGGACCTGGGCGGCCGCGAGAAGCCCGCCGATGAGATGACGGACGAGGCATGCCCGACGTGCGGCAAGCCGATGGTGATCAAGCACGGACGTTTCGGCAAATTCATCGCGTGCTCCGGTTACCCCGAGTGCAAGACGACCAAGCCCGTGACCCTCGGGATCACGTGCCCAGAGGAGGGTTGCGGCGGCCAGCTCGTCGAACGTCGCAGCAAGCGGGGCAAGACCTTCTACGCCTGCAGCAAGTACCCCGAGTGCAAGTTCGTCGCCTGGGCCCGCCCCATCATCGAGCCCTGCCCGAAGTGCGGCGCGACGTTCCTGACGGAGCGGGTGGCGAAGGGCGGCAAGCGTACCCGCGCCTGCATTCGCGGCGAATGCGGGTACAAGGAAGAGGTCGCCCCCTCGGTGGCGTGAGCCTGCGGCCATGAAGGATCCGGCGGCCGAATTCCTCCGCTATCTCGATCTCCAGCGCGGCGCCTCGCCGCACACGCTCCGGGGCTACGCCACCGACCTCGCCGAGTTCTGCGCGTTCCTCTCCCGCGAAGGCATGGGCGACATCGCGCACGCGGACGCCAGAGCAGTGCGGGCGTGGGTCGCGCATCTCCACGACCGGAAGCTCGCCAAGAGCTCCATCGCGCGCAAGCTCGCCACCGTGAGGAGCTGTTTCAGGTACCTGGCCCGTGTGGGCCGGGTCGAGGTCAATCCCGCCCGCCAGGTTGGGAGCCCCCGGCTGCCCAAGCGGCTGCCTTCGTTCCTGCCCAAGGACGAGTCGAAGGAGCTGCTTGACGCCCACGCTGAGCGGTCGGAGGCGGGGCTGCGGGATCACGCCCTCCTCGAGCTTCTCTATGCCACCGGTCTCCGAGTGGCCGAATGCTGCGGCCTCGATCTCGACGACGTCGACCGGCGCGAGGGCGCGGTGCGGGTGATGGGAAAGGGCGGCAAGGAGCGCGTGGTGCCGGCCGGAGACGCCGCCCTCGGGGCGCTCGAGGCCTGGCTCTCGGTGCGCGGCGAGGGCAGGGGGGCGCTCTTCACCAATCCGCGCGGGGGGCGGCTGGGGACGCGGAGCGTGCACCGGATCGTCAAGCGGAGGGCGCGGGCCGCCGGCATCGACAGGCGTGTGACGCCTCACACGCTGCGCCACACCTTCGCCACACACCTGCTCGGCGAGGGCGCCGACCTGCGCCTCATCCAGGAGCTCCTGGGCCACAGCCGGCTCAGCACCACGCAGCGCTACACCCACGTGAGCCCCGAGCAGCTGATGAAAGTCTACGACTCGGCCCACCCCAGGGCCAACTAGCGCGATGACGGCGACCAGCGATTCCTTTCATGCCACGACGGTCGCCTGCGTCCGCCACAAGGGTCGCGTGGCCCTGGCCGGCGATGGGCAGGTCTCCATCGGCCAGACGATCGTCAAGGCGGGGGCGCGCAAGGTGCGCAAGGTTTACCACGGGCGGGTGCTGGCGGGCTTCGCCGGCGCCGCCGCCGACGCCTTCACGCTCTTCGCGAAGTTCGAGGCGAAGCTCGAGGAGCACCGCGGCAATCTGTCCCGAGCCGCCGTCGAGCTGGCCAAGGACTGGCGGATGGACCGCGTGCTGCGCCGGCTCGAGGCATTGCTGGCCGTGGCGGATGCCGAGGTCTCCTTCATCGTGTCCGGCACGGGCGACGTGATCGAGCCCGACGACGGGCTCATCGGCATCGGCTCAGGTGGGCCGTACGCGCTGGCGGCGGCGCGGGCCCTGTGCGCCCACTCCGACCTCCCCGCCGAGCAGATCGCCGAGCAAGCGCTCCGGATAGCGGCCGGCATCTGCGTCTACACGAACGACCACATCACCGTCGAGACGCTCGAATGATTCTTTATCTCGCCTTAATGGGGAAGACTTCACGCTGCGGTAGGGCTCCTTCGCGCCTTTGGCGCTCATCCGAACTGCACTCCGTGGGCGGCAGGGGGATCAGCTCGTGACTCTCGCTACGCCGCTGACGCCGACTGAGATCGTTGCCGAGCTGGACCGGTACATCGTGGGCCAGGAGGCGGCCAAGAAGGCGGTCGCCATCGCCCTCCGCAACCGGTGGCGGCGCCAGAACCTGCCGGCCGAGCTCCGCGACGAGGTCGCGCCCAAGAACATCATCATGATCGGGCCGACCGGGGTTGGAAAGACCGAGATCGCGCGCAGGCTGGCCAAGCTCTCCCAGGCGCCCTTCATCAAGGTCGAGGCCTCGAAGTACACCGAGGTCGGCTACGTGGGGCGGGACGTCGAGTCCATGATCAGGGACCTGACGGAGCTCTCCGTCACCATGGTCAAGGCCGAGATGGCCGCCGCCGTGCGCGAGCGGGCCGAGGTCCTGGCCGAGGAGCGGGTGCTGGATCTCCTGCTTCCCCGCCGCGCGGGGGAGGCGTTCTCGAGTGGCACGCTCGAGGAGGTGTCCCCCGACGCCTCGCGAGACGCGACCCGCGACAAGCTCCGGGCCCAGCTCAGAGCGGGCAAGCTCGACGAGCGAATGATCGAGCTGGACGTGCAGGCGCAGGCCGGGCCCATGTTCGAGATCTTCTCGGGCCAGGGCATGGAAGAGGTCGGCATGAACATCAAGGACATGCTGTCGAATCTCATGCCCGGCAAGACCCGCCGGCGGCGGCTCCAGGTAGGCGAGGCACGGCGGCTCCTGGCCCAGGAGGAGGCTCAGAAGCTGGTGGACGTGGACGAGGCGGTGAGCCAGGCCATCCGCCGCGTGGAGGACTCGGGCATCGTCTTCCTCGACGAGCTCGACAAGATCGCGGGACGGGAAGGAGGGCACGGGCCCGACGTCTCCCGGGAGGGGGTCCAGCGTGACCTCCTGCCGATCGTAGAAGGCTCGACGGTGACGACGAAGTACGGCATGGTCAGGACGGACCACGTCCTGTTCATCGCGGCCGGCGCCTTTCACGTGTCCAAGCCCTCGGACCTGATCCCCGAGCTGCAGGGCCGCTTCCCGATCCGGGTCGAGCTCGAGCCCTTGACGCGAGAGGATTTTGTCCGCATCCTGAGCGAACCGCAAAACGCCCTCATCCGCCAGTACGTGGAGCTGTTGAAGACGGAGGGCGTGACGCTCACGTTCGGTCAGGACGCCGTCGAGGAGGTGGCGGACATTGCCTCTACGGTCAACCAGCGCGCCGAGAACATCGGGGCTCGGAGGCTCTACACGGTGATGGAGAAGCTGCTGGAGGAGGTCTCCTTCGCCGCGCCGGAGATGCGCGGCCAGGAAGTTACAATCGACGCCCACTACGTGCGCGCTCACTTGGCCCCCGTCCTCAAGGACGAGGATCTCTCGCGTTACATCCTTTAAAGACATGAATACGGACACGAAGGCCATGGTCCAGCGGGCGGAGGTGCTGCTCGAGGCGCTGCCGTACATCCGCGCCTTCCAGGGCAAGACCCTCGTCATCAAGTACGGAGGGGCGGCCATGGAGCAGACGGACCTCAAGGAGCAGTTCGCCAAGGACGTGCTCCTGTTGAGGCTGGTCGGCATGCGCCCCGTCATCGTTCACGGCGGCGGCCCCCAGATCGGCGCCCTCATGAAGCGGCTGGGCAAGGAACCGCACTTCGTGGGCGGGATGCGCGTGACGGACGCCGAGACCATGGAGATCGTGGAGATGGTGCTGGTCGGCAAGATCAACAAGGAGATCGTCGGCCTGATCAATCTCCACGGAGGCCGGGCGGTGGGGCTGTCCGGCAAGGACGGCTCCCTGATCCGCGCGCGCAAGCGGCTGCACCGGCAGGCCGACGGGAGCATGGCCGACATCGGGCTCGTCGGTGAGGTCGAGGCCGTCAACCCCGAGCCCATCCGGGTGCTCGAGGACGGCGGCTTCATTCCCGTCATCGCTCCCGTGGGCGTCGGCACCGACGGCGAGACGTACAACATCAACGCCGACCTCGTGGCGGGCGACGTCGCCGCGTCGCTCTTCGCCGAGAAGCTCATTCACCTCACGGACGTGCAGGGCATCAAGGACGGCGACGGCAAGCATGTCTCCACGCTGACCAAGCGGGAGGCGGAGCGCTTGATCAAGAACAACGTGATCGACGGCGGCATGCTGCCCAAGGTCGAGTCGGCGATACGGGCGCTCAGCGGCGGGGCGCAAAAGGCGCACATCATCGACGGGCGCGTGCCCCACGCCATCCTCCTCGAGGTTTTGACGAAGGAAGGCATCGGGACGGAGCTCGTCCTCTAAGCGGGCACTATCAACGCGGCTCTAGAGAAGAGGGAGACAGAGAGTGGACACGAAGCGGATGTTCGAGCTGTCGGACAAGCACCTCATGACTTTCGCCAAGCGGTACCCGGTCGCCCTGGTGAGAGGAGAGGGTTCGCGGGTCTGGGACTCGAACGGCAAGGAATACCTCGACTTCACCGGCGGGATCGCGGTGACGGCGCTCGGCCACAGCCATCCGAAGGTGGTGGGCACCCTGCGCGAGCAGGCGGCGACCCTCGTCCACGTGTCCAACCTCTTTCACATCCCGCAGCAGGCCCAGCTGGCCCAGCTCCTCTGCGAGCATTCCTTCGCCGACCGCGTGTTCTTCTCGAACTCGGGCGCCGAGGCCAACGAGACGGCGATCAAGCTCGCCCGTAAATGGGCCAAGGAGCACGGGTCGAGCGATCGCGGCGACATCATCAGCATGCGGGGTGGTTTCCACGGCCGGACCCTGGCGACCGTCACGGCCACGGCGCAGGAGAAGTACCACCATGGCTTCGAGCCGCTGCCCGGGGGCTTCAAGTACGTCAACTTCAATGACCTCAAGGCTCTCGAGCGCGCGATCGACAGCCGGACCGCGGCCGTCCTCGTCGAGCCGATCCAGGGCGAAGGCGGGATCAACGTGCCCGACGACGGCTACCTGCCCGGACTGCGCAAGCTCTGCGACGAGGCGGGCATCCTGCTCATCCTCGACGAGATCCAGACGGGGATGGGGCGCACGGGCAAGCTCTGGGCTTATGAGCATTCTGGGGTGGCGCCCGACATCATGACCGTGGCCAAGGCCCTGGCCAACGGGGTGCCGATCGGCGCCACGCTCGCCACCGATGACGTAGCCCGCGTCTTCACCCCCGGGACGCACGGCTCGACCTTCGGAGGAAACCCGCTGGCCACGGCTGTCGGCCTCACGGTGTTCAGCACGCTCATCGAGGACAGGCTTGCCGAGCGCGCCGGGCGCATGGGCAAGCTGCTCTTGCAGGGGCTCGAGGAGCTCCGGGCCAAACATCCAAAGGCGGTGAAGGAGACCCGCGGCCGCGGTCTCCTCGCGGGTCTGGACCTGGTGCCGCCGGTGGCCGACGCGGTGACCGCCTGCCGAGACCGGGGCCTCCTCGTGCTCACGGCCGGGGACAATACCCTGCGACTCGCCCCGCCCCTCATCGTTCTCGAGAAGGACATCGCTGAGGCGTGCGGCATCATCCAGGCTGCCCTCGAGGCTGTCACCCCGTGAACCACTTACTCTCGATCCGCGATCTTGACAGCAAGCACGTGCTCGACATCTTCAAGCTGACCGGCGAGCTCAAGGCGAAGCTCAAGGCCGGGCAGCGGGTCACGCCGCTCGCGGGCCGCACCCTCGCGCTCATCTTCGAGAAGCCATCGCTGCGAACGCGCGTGACTTTCGAGGTCGGCATGGTCCAGCTGGGTGGGGCGGCCGTGTACCTCTCGACCCAGGACATAGGCCCGGGCAAGCGCGAGTCTGTGCCCGACATCGCGCGCAACCTCTCGCGCTGGGTCGACGGCATCGCCGCGCGGGTCTTCGCCCACAAGACGCTCGAGGAGCTCGCCCGGCACGCGACCATTCCCGTGATCAACGCGCTTTCGGACCTCGAGCACCCCTGCCAGGCGATGGCCGATCTCTACACACTCTGGGAGCGGGGGATGGAGCTCAAGGGGCTCGAGCTCGCGTGGATCGGCGACGGGAACAACGTCTTCAACTCGCTGCTCCTCCTCTGCGCGCTGACCGGGGTCAGGGTACGGGCGGCCTGTCCGCCCGGCTACGAGCCCGCCCCCGCCGTACTCGACGCCTGCCGTGCGCTGGGCGGCCTGGTGCGGGTCACCACGGACGCGCGCGAGGCGGCGGAGGGCGCGGACGTGATCTACACCGACGTCTGGATCAGCATGGGTCAGGAGGCCGAGCGCGAGAAGCGCCTCGAGGCCTTCCAGCGCTACCAGGTCACCGACACCCTCCTGGGCTTCGCCTCGCCCAAGGCGCTCGTCATGCACTGCCTGCCCGCCCACCGGGGGGAAGAGATCACCGACGCGGTCCTCGACGGGCCGCGCAGCATCGTCCTCGACCAGGCCGAGAACCGCCTGCACGTTCAGAAGGGAATCGTGATGCACCTGTCGGGGGCGGCGTGACCAGGTCCGTCAAGAAGGTCGTCCTCGCCTATTCCGGAGGGCTCGACACCTCGGTCATCCTGCGCTGGCTCATCGAGACCTACCGGTGCGAGGTGATCGCGTACTGCGCCGATCTGGGGCAGGGTGAAGAGCTGATCCCGGTCCGTGACAAGGCGCTCCGCACCGGCGCGTCGAGTGTCTTCGTTCGCGACCTACGTGAAGAGTTCGTCAGCGACTTCGTCTTTCCCATGCTGCGTGCCAACGCCGTCTACGAGGGCTCGTACCTCATGGGCACCTCGATCGCGCGGCCGCTCATCGCCAAGGCGCAGGTCGACATCGCGCTCAGCGAGGGGGCGGATGCCGTCAGCCACGGCGCTACCGGGAAGGGCAATGACCAGGTACGCTTCGAGCTGACGTACGCCGCCCTCGCCCCCGAGCTGACCGTGATCGCGCCGTGGCGCGAGTGGGACCTGAACTCGCGGACCGCCCTCATGGAGTTCGCGCGGAAGCACGACATTCCCGTCCCGGTCACCGCCGAGCGGCCGTATTCCACCGACCGCAACCTCTTTCACATCTCCTTCGAGGGCGGTATCCTCGAGGATCCGTGGGCCGAGCCGCCGCCCAAGATGTTCCTGCTGACCAATTCGCCGGAATCCGCCCCTGACGTGCCGATCTACGTCGAAGTCGAGTACGAAGTGGGCAACCCGGTGGCGGTGGACGGCCAGAAGCTTGGGCCGGTCGCCCTGCTCGAGGCGCTCAACCGTCTCGGCGGCGAGCACGGCATCGGCCGGGTGGACCTCGTCGAGAACCGCTACGTCGGCATGAAGTCGCGCGGCGTCTACGAGACGCCGGGCGGCACCATCCTGCATGCCGCGCATCGCGCCCTCGAGTCGCTCACCCTCGACCGCGAGGTACTGCACCTGCGCGATTCCCTCGTGCCGCGCTACGCCGAGATGATCTACTACGGCTTCTGGTTCGCTCCCGAGCGCCTGGCCCTGCAGGGCCTCATGGATCAGGTCCAGAGGGACGTCACGGGCACGGTGAGGCTCAAGCTCTACAAGGGCACGCTCACCGTCGCCGGGCGCCGGTCGCCCCGGTCGCTCTACCGCACCGACTTCGTCACCTTCGAGGCCGACCGCGTGTACCGACAGCAGGACGCCGAAGGCTTCATCAACCTCAACGCGCTCCGCCTCAAGATTCGCTCCCTGCGCGATCGCAGCCGGTAGAGGCCGCCTCGGCCATGCGCGTGCACGTGGCGCTCACACCGGGGGAGTTCCCCGAGCTCGCTCTCGAAGGCCGGGCAGCCCTCGTCGTGGACGTGCTCCGTGCCACGAGCATGGTCATAGCGGCCTGCGACTCGGGCTGCGCCCGCGTCATCCCGGTGGCCGGCGCCGAGGAGGCGCGCGAGCGGGCCACGATGCTGGCTCCCGAGGCCGTCCTCCTGGCCGGCGAGCGCGGGGGAGAGCACATCGAGGGCTTTGATCTGGGCAATTCTCCGCTCGATTGCACTCCGAAGCGAGTGGGCGGGCGGAGCATCCTGTTGACCACGACCAACGGCACCGCCGCCATGCTCAAGGCCTCGCAGGCCGCATCGGCGGCCATCGCCGCGCTGACGAATGTCGCAGCTGCGGCCCGCTGGGCTGTGTCTCAGGGAAGAGACCTGACCGTGCTCTGCGCGGGTGAGAAGGGAGGGTTTTCCCTCGAGGATGCGGTGTGCGCCGGCCTCTTGGCCGACGGGATCGGACGAACGGCCGGGGCGAGGCTGAGCGACGCCGCGCAAGCGGCGCGCGCCCTCGGAGTTCTCTACGGTACGCGCCTCGACAGGCTGCGGCACGATTCAGGCTGGGCGCGGCATCTCGACGCACGGAGGCGCGGGTCCGACCTCGACTGCTGTCTCAGGCTCGACGTATCGGCCCTCGTCCCGGTGCTGGCGGGCGGAGTCATTACCCCCGGACCCGACGCCTTGACTTGGCCTGCCGCGGAGGCCGATACTCGGTCGGGCCCCGTGGGCCCAGGCGTCTTCGTGATCTCCTCCGACCGCGTCAGGGTGCTCATCGCCGCCGTGATCTTCGTCGCGGCCTCGCTCACCGACTGGCTCGACGGTCGCCTCGCGCGCCGCCGGAATCAGGTGACGCAGTTCGGGACCCTGCTCGACCCGGTGGCGGACAAGCTGCTCGTGGCGGCCGCCCTTGTCGCGCTGGTACAGGTGGATATGATCGGGGCCTGGGTGGCCATGGTCATCATCGGCCGCGAGCTGGCGGTGACGGGACTCCGCGGCGTCGCGCTCTCCATGGGCGTGGTGGTGCCCGCCTCCTCGCTCGGCAAGCTCAAGACCGTCTCCCAGTACGTCGCCGTCACGATCCTCATCCTCGAGCGCGGGGTGCCGCGCGAGTACGTGCCCTTCCATCTCGTCTCGGTGGGAGTCTTGTGGGTGGCCGTCGGGCTGACGGTCGTGTCCGGCGCCGACTACTTCTACCGGTTCCTCCTTAAAGCGGGGCCGCGGGCGATCATCAAGGACCAGGAACGCTGGCCGTGAGGGCGCTGGGCCTCGTCGTCGTCTACCTCATCGGCGCCATTCCGGTGGGGTTCCTGGTCGCCCGCGCCGCGGGGGGCATCGATATCCGGGGCAAGGGGAGCGGCACTATCGGCGCCACCAACGTGCTCCGGACTCTCGGCCCCGTCCCCGCCGTGCTGACATTGCTCGGCGACGTCGCGAAGGGGTATGTCGCGGTCCGGGCGGCGGAGGTGATCGGGCCGGAGCCCGTGTGGGGAGCCCTCGGCGCGCTGCTCGCCATCGTGGGCAACTGCTGGCCGGTATTCCTCGGCTTCAGGGGAGGCAAGGGGGTAGCGACGGCGCTGGGCGCCTTTCTCGCCCTGACCCCCGGCGCCATTGTCCCGGCGGCGATCGTCTGGACGATCCTCGCGGCGGCCTTCCGCTACGTCTCGCTCGCCTCCATCCTGGCTAGCGTGAGCCTGCCCATCGGCGCGTGGATCCTCGGCTATTCGCCCATGTGCACGGGGGCGGCGGCCTGCGCCGCCGCATTGATCGCATGGCGTCACCACGAGAACGTGAAGCGGCTCCTCTCGGGCACGGAGCGCCGGCTCGGCAGGCGGGCGTCGGCCGCGTGACATCTTCCGGATGACATCTCCAGCATGACGTCGAGCGTCGACGCGGCGGCGATTATCGGCGCCGGCAGCTGGGGCACGGCGCTGGCCGTCCAATTCGGCCGGAGCGGCGTGGCGGTGCGGCTCTGGGCTCGCGATCCGGCGCTGGCGCGTGCCATCGCGGGCGCCCGCGAAAACCGGCGCTATCTCCCCAACGTGGCTCTTCCCGCGGGCGTTTTCGTCACCGCCGACCACGCCGAGGCGCTCGACGGCGCCTCACTCGTGGTTCTCGCGGTTCCGTCCCACTTCCTCCGGGGCGTCCTGCAGCCGCTGGCGGCCGTGGTCCCGCCCGGGTCGGTGCTGCTCTCGGCGACCAAGGGTCTCGAGCCTTCGAGCGCGCTCCGCATGTCCGAGCTGCTCTCGCAAGTCGTGCCCGGGCGCCCGGTCGCGGTACTCTCGGGCCCCTCGTTCGCCCGCGAGGTGGCGGCGGGTTTGCCCACCGCCCTCGTCGTGGCCTCGACGGATGCCGCAATGGCGCGGACCCTCCAGGAGAGGTTGAGCGCTCCCGCCTTCCGGCTCTACACGAATCGCGACCTCGTCGGGGTCGAGATCGGCGGCGCGCTGAAGAACGTGATGGCGATCGCCACCGGCTTGTCCGACGGGCTCGGGCTCGGCGAAAACGCGCGCGCGGCCCTCATCACCCGCGGCCTGGCCGAGACGGGTCGCCTCGCGCTGCGCCTCGGAGGGGAGCCCGCGACGCTCGCGGGTCTGGCCGGGCTGGGCGATCTCGTCCTGACCTGCACGGGCTCGCAGAGCCGCAATCATCTGCTCGGGCTGGCCATCGCAAAAGGCCTGAGCCTGGCCCAGGCCGAAGGTTCCACGCCGATGGTCGCCGAGGGCGTGCGCACCGTCGCCTCCGCCCGGATGCTGGCGGCCCGCGTCGGGGTCGGCCTGCCGATTTGCGACGAGGTCTCCGCAGTGCTCTTCGAGGCCAAGCCCGTGAGGGAGGCGCTGGCCTCGCTTCTGGCCCGTGAGCCGCGCCCCGAGGAGGAGCACGCGGCCCGTGCCTGAGCTGAGGCGCGATCCCGTTGTCGGGCGCTGGGTGATCATTTCGACCGAGCGATCCAGGCGGCCGTCCGACTTCGCCTCGGCGCCGGTCCTGCTGCGGAACTCCGGCCCCTGCACCTTTTGCCCCGGACAGGAGTCGCGCACGCCGGGGGAAGTACTCGCGGTCCGCATCCCCGGGAGCGCGCCCAATGGGCCCGGCTGGGATCTCCGCGTGGTGCCCAACAAGTTCCCCGCCCTGAGGATAGAGGGAGAGCTCGAGCCCGCCGGCGAGGGTGTCTACGACCGGATGAACGGCATCGGGGCCCACGAGGTCATCATTGAAACTCCCGACCACGGCGCCTCGCTGGCGAGCCTGCCGGAAACCCAGGTCGTCGCAGTGCTCGAGGCATGGCGCCAGCGCATGCTCGACCTGCAGAAGGATGCCCGCTTCGAGTACGTCAGCGTTTTCAAGAACCACGGCGAGGCGGCCGGCGCTTCGCTCGAGCACTCGCACTCCCAGCTCATCGCCACGCCCATCGTGCCCATGATGGTGGAGCAGGAGCTGGAAGGGGCGCTCCGCCACTTCCGTATGAGGAAGCGCTGCATCTGGTGCGACATCATTCGCCAGGAGATGCAGGGCAGGGCCCGCGGCCTGGGCCGGCTCGTACTGGGTGAGGGCGGTTTCGTGGCGCTCTGCCCCTATGCCCCGCGCTTCCCCTTTGAAACCTGGATACTGCCCGAGGGCCATCGTTCGAGCTACGAGGACGCCCTGGGCACGGACCGCAGGGCCCTGGCGCGGGTCCTGGGCGAGGTGCTGAGGCGAATGAATCAGGTGCTGGGCGCTCCTGCCTGGAACCTGAGCCTCCATTCGGCGCCGCTCAAGACTCCGACCCTCGATCACTTCCACTGGCACCTCGAAATCATCCCGAAATTGACCCAGGTCGCCGGATTCGAGTGGGGTACGGGCTTCTTCATCAATCCAACCCCGCCGGAGGAGGCCGCCAGGTATCTCCGGGCCGGGGTGCCGACGGCGACCTAGGTTGACACTTCCCTCAGGCGTTTGTTACACTGCGTCAGACTCGTGAAACAGATGGGTTTTTGCGGGAATAGCTCAGTGGTAGAGCACAACCTTGCCAAGGTTGGGGTCGCGGGTTCGAATCCCGTTTCCCGCTCCATATGTTCGAAGTGGGGGCCGGATGGCGGACCGGACCCCCTTGAGTTCTGTGGCGGCGTAGCCAAGTGGCTAAGGCGGAGGTCTGCAAAACCTCTATTCAGCGGTTCGAATCCGCTCGCCGCCTCCATTACAGGCCGGCGGGTGCGGCAGGCGCCGGGGTGGCGGAACTGGGAGACGCAGCGGACTTAAAATCCGCTGGCCCCTTGGGGCCGTGGGGGTTCGATTCCCTCCCTCGGCACCACCAGCGCGATGAACCTCAGCGCGAGCACCGCTTCATCGAGTGCTCGGGATGATGGAGGAGACGAAGGTGCAGACCCTCAAGGTGGCGCGCAAGACGTTCACGATGTTGAGCGAGCACAAGACCCAGATCCTCGACATCACCAAGACGATCCGCGACGTCATGCTGAGCGCCGACATCAAGGAAGGCATCCTCCTCGTCAACTCGCTGCACACGACCTGCGCGCTCTTCGTCAACGAGTTCCAGGGCGCTCTCGTCGAGGACCTCAAGGCCATGATCGAGACGCTGGTGGCCGAGAACGACGGTTACCGCCACGACGACCCCCGGTATTCGGATTGCGAGCGCGGCAACGCGCACTCGCACCTCCGGGCCGCGCTGCTGGGGCGGAGCATCGCCGTCGGCATCAGCGGTGGGGAGCTGTCGCTGGGTCGTTTCCAGTCGATCCTCTTCGCCGAGCTCGACGGGCCGAGGCCGCGCAGCATCGACGTCCAGATCATGGGCGTCTAGCGAGGCCACGCCAACGAGGCGAACTCCAGCCCCGTCTCTTCATCGCTCCGGCCGCCTGAGCCCCCGACTCCCCGTGGTAGACTCGCTGTATGTCCTGGAAACTCAAAAAGAAAGCCCAAGCCCTCGTCACCGGTGAAGAGGGTGCGGCCCGCAAGGATTGGGGCGGCCGCGTCTCGGTCGCGCTGGTCTATCCCAATACCTACGCGGTGGGCATGTCCAACCTGGGGTTTCAGACCATCTATGAGCATCTGAACGCCCTCCCCGACGCCGTCTGCGAGCGCGTGTTTTTCCCGGATCCCGAGGATTCCGAGGAATACGCGCGCACCGGGACCGAGCCGTTCTCTCTGGAGTCGCTGCGCCCGCTCCGCGACTTCGACGTGGTCGGATTCTCCGTCACCTACGAGGGGGACTACATCAACGTGCTGCGCCTCCTTCGCATGGCGGGGATTCCCGTCCGGGCGGCGGAACGCGGGCCGGGCGACCCCCTGGTGCTCATGGGCGGCGTCTGCGCGTTCTCGAACCCGGAGCCAGTGGCGCCCTTCATGGATGCCATCGCAGTCGGCGAGGGGGAAGAGCTGGTCGCGGAGATCGTTGAGGTGTATCGGTCCTGCCGCGCCGAAGGGCAGGAGGATCTGCGGGAGCGGGTGATGGACCGGCTCAAGCCGCTTCGGGGCATCTACGTGCCGGCAGCCTATGACGTGCGCTATGCCGCGGACGGGACCATCGGCATGGTCACGCCGCGGGAGGCTCTGGTCCCCACGCTGGTCGTCAAGAGGCGGCTGGGTGACGTCAACCGTTTCGAGACCCGCTCGGTGCTCAAGACCCCGAAGGCGGAATACGGCCACATGGCACTCCTCGAGGTGGGCAAGGGGTGCGGGAGAGGCTGCCGTTTCTGCCTGGAAGGCCAGGTGTACCGCCCCGTGCGCCACCGGAGCCTCGAGTCGCTGCGCGAGTCCGTCGCGCAGATCGCGAAAGAGTCCAAGCGCGTGGGGCTCGTGGGCGCCTGCGTGTCGGACTACCCGTGGATAGGCGACCTGATGAAGATGCTCGAGGAGTACGGCGTGGAGGTCTCGATCTCCTCGCTGCGGGCCGACAGCTTGACGGAAGACCTGGTGGCCGCGCTCCACCGCGGCGGCCACCGGACCCTGACGATGGCGCCCGAGGCCGGCACGGAGAGGCTGCGTCGAGTCATCCGTAAAGTCATCACGGACGAGCAGCTTTACGCCGCCTGCGACCTCCTGCGCAAGTACGGCATCCCCAACCTCAAGTGCTACTTCATGATCGGCCAGCCGACCGAGACGATGGAAGACGTGGAAGCCATCCCCGACCTGGCGCGTCGCATGCTCGAGCGGCTGCGCGTGCCGGGACCCGACGGCCACCCCTTCGGCAAGCTGACGCTGTCCGTGTCCTCCTTCGTGCCCAAGCCGTGGACTCCTTTCCAGTGGGCGCCGTTCGACGAGCCGCGCGACCTCGAAGCCAAGCTCGAAGCGATCAAGAGCGGCGCGCGTCGACTTCAGGTACGAGTGGTGCACGAGAACCCCCGCGAGGCCGGCCTCCAGGCATTGCTGGCGCGCGGCGACCGGCGGGTCGCCGACTTTCTCGAGATCGCCGCGCGCCTCGACGGTGACTGGCGCCAGGCGCTTCGCGAGTGGGGGAAGGATCCCTCGTTCTACACCCGGCGCGAGCGAACCCCGGACGAGATCATGCCGTGGGATCACTTCGACGTCGGCGTCAAGAAGGCCGGCCTCCTTCGTGAATGGCAGCGGGCCGGGCTGGGGGAAGCGGTGACCGCATGAGCCGCCGCGTCCTGGTGGGAGAGGTCGCCGACATCGGGGCGGGGGAGGGCAGGGTGGTAGAGGCCGAAGGCAGGACTCTCGCCCTCTTCAACGTGGATGGCGCCTTCTACGCCCTCGACAATTCATGCGCCCACCGCGGCGGGCCTCTCGGCGAGGGAGATCTCGATGGCACGGTGGTCGTGTGTCCGTGGCATGCTTGGCGCTGGGACGTGAAGACGGGCGTCAACGTGAACAATCCGGCTGTGAAAATGGCCTGTTTCCCCGTATCGGTGGACGGCGGCCGCGTCTTCGTGGAGCTGCCATGATCCGCGACACGCTTGCGCGACCGCTCCGCAACCTCCGCCTCTCGGTCACCGACCGCTGCAACCTCCGCTGTGCCTACTGCATGCCGGAAGAGGAGTACGCCTGGCTGCCCCGCGCCGACATCCTGACCTTCGAGGAGATCGCCCGGCTGGTGGACGTCTTCGCCGCACTGGGCGTGGACAAGGTCCGGCTCACCGGGGGCGAGCCTCTGCTTCGCAAGGACCTGCCGCGCCTCGTTGGGATGATCGCGCGTGACCCCCGCATCCGTGACCTCGCAATCACCACCAATGGCATTCTGCTCGGCCAGGAGGCTCAGGCTCTGAGAGATGCGGGCATCCATCGGGTCACCGTGAGCCTCGACACGCTCAAGCCCGATCGCTTTCTGGCGCTGACGCGGCGCGAGGCGCACCCGCAGGTTCTCGAAGGGATCGCGTGCGTGAGCCGCATGGGCTGGCCCGGACTCAAGCTCGACACCGTGGTGATGCGCGGCATCAACGACGACGAGATCGTGGACTTGCTGGAGTTCGCGCGCCGGATGGGCGCGGAGATCCGCTTCATCGAGTACATGGACGTGGGCGGGGCGACACAGTGGTCGATGAACCAGGTCGTGTCCCGGGCGGAGATTCTCGAGCATCTGGGGACGCGCTACGGCCCGGTCGAGCCTATCGTCGAGGAGTCGTCGGCGCCGGCGGACCGCTTCCGCCTGCCGGACGGCTTGACCTTTGGGATCATCTCTTCCACCACGGCCCCTTTCTGCAGCACTTGCGACAGGAGCCGGCTCACTGCCGACGGACAGTGGCTTCTCTGCCTCTACGCCACGACAGGAATGGACCTCAGAAAACCCTTGAGGGGCGGGGCATCAAGTACCGAGCTTGCAGATCTTATCCGGTCGGCCTGGCAGTTGCGGCGGGATCGTGGCGCCGAGGAGCGCCTGGCAGTCAAGGACAGACGGCCACTGGTCCAGATTGGCGAGCTCAAGGCCAAGCCCCATCTCGAGATGCATACGCGCGGGGGTTAGGGGCGGCGGTGAGCCTTCCGACGCACGGCAAGCCTGACGACGTGGCATCCGACAAGATGACGCCCGACGAAGTGACAGTGGACGTCGCCGAGCGCGGCGCCAATGGTCAGACGTCGAGCCGACGCCTGTTCATGCAGCTTCAGGCCTTCGGCGGCTGCGGCGATGCCAAGGCGCTCGCCGCCGCGCTCGAGCGAAGCCAGATCGACGCGGTGCTCTACGCCGATCTTCATGATTCCCGCGGGGTCGGGGTGCTGAGCTTCGCCGAGGACCCGGCCTTCTTCGTCACGCGGCTGCGCGAGGTCCTGGGCGCCGAGCCCTTCGTCGGCCTCGCCCGCAAGCCCGAGCTGACCATGTTCGGCAGGAGTTACTCGAGCGGCTTCGAGTCGGACCTCGAGGACTGGCTGCTCCGCCGCCCGCGCCGCACCGTGCTCAATCCCGCCTGGCCCTGGGCGCTGTGGTATCCCCTGCGTCGGACGGGGGCCTTCGCGAAGCTGTCGGCACAGGAGCAGGGGGCCATCCTGCGCGAGCACGGCACCACCGGCCGCGCCTACGGCGATGCCGACCTGGCCCACGACATCAGGCTGGTCTGCCACGGCCTCGACACCCGGGACAACGACTTCCTCATCGGCCTCTGCGGCAAGGAGCTCCAGCCCCTCTCACACCTCGTCCAGGCCATGCGCAAGACCGCCCAGACCTCCGAGTACATGGCGAGCCTCGGCCCCTTCTTCGTGGGCCACGTCCTTTGGCAAAGCCCGCCCCGATGACGCCGCGTCGGTTTGTCCGGGGCGTGCTCGCCCCGGTGGCCCTGGCCCTGCTCGCCGGATGCGCCTCGGTGCCGTCGAGACCGATCACGGACATCCGGGACATAGAGGGCAAATGGCAGGGCACCATCAGCGTCGGCCTCGGGCCGCCGCAGCTCTACTACCTGACGGTTAATCCCGACGCCACGATCGTCACGACGTGGGGCCCGAACTGGCAGTGGGGCACGGTCACGCTCAGCGGGGGCCAGGCGCGCTTCGAGCTGTCGCACCTCACGAGCGGGACTCTCCAGTACTTCGACGGGCCGGACGGCCGTGCCATCACGATGAATCCCGACTTCGGCGGCTGGTACGTCTACGTGACCCCGCTCGAGTAGCGCTCGGGAGCTCCGAATGACAACCTCCAGGGTGATCGCCCGCGCCACGCTGATCCTGCTCGCCGCCGCCCTCCTCCTCGGTGCCTCCAGCGTGACGGGCAAGCCGATCACCGACATCCGTATGATCGAGGGCAAGTGGCGGGGCCAGATCAGCTTCACCGGCGGGCCGTACGAGATCTACTATCTGACGATCAATCCCGACGGCACCATCGTCGCGGCCTGGGGCGCCAACACGCGCTGGGGCAAGGTGACGCTCAGCGGCGGCAAGGCGCGCTTCAGCTTTCCCACCGAGAGCGGCGTGCTGTACTACTACGAGGGGAAAGACGGACGCGTCATCACGCTGAGGCCGGACTTCGGGGGCTGGGACGCGCAGGTGAGACCCCTCAAGTAGCGTGACCGGACGCCCCTCGCCACGCGGCCACGTTGTCCTCGATCTGACGAGCGTGGATGTCGAGATGCTCCGCGTAGATCTTGAGCCAGTCCTCGGCTGAGTAGGTTCCCGACTCCGTATGGCGCCCGACGCGCTGCCAGGCATCCTCGGGCAGGCGCCGGAGCAGGGCGACGGTGTTCGCGCGTACGGCCTCCACCACGGCGAGTGCGGGCTCCAGCGGATGGTTGTGGTAGTCGAAGCGACGGGCCCACGCCGCCTCGTCGTAGCCGAGGATGACCGGGTCCGGTTCCGCGGCGAGGTAACGGATGCGGGCGGTGGCGTTGGTTTCCGAATCCGCGCAGTGGACGACCACCTCGTGGGCCGACCATTCGCCGACCTTCGGCCGCCACTGGAGCGCTCCGGCCGGCACCTTTGCGAGCGCCGCCTTCAGCCGTGACGGACCATCGGCGTAACGATCGATGAGCGCCTCTCGCTCTGCGCGGCCGAGCGCCATCTAGGGGAGCGGGGCGTGCAGGTCGGAGTTGCCCATCAGGTAGAGGTCGACGCCGCGGGCCGCGCTGCGCCCCTCGGCGATGGCCCACACGATGAGGGACTGGCCGCGCTGGATGTCGCCGGCGGCGAAGACGCCGGGCACGTTGGTCATCCAGTTCCGGTCCCGCCAGACGTTTCCGCGGTCGGTGAGCCTGACCCCGAGGTCGCTCAGCAGTCCCTCGCGCCTCGGTCCCAGGAAGCCCATGGCCAGGAGGACAAGGTCGGCTTCCATGGCGTACTCGGTGCCCGGGACGTTCTTGAAGGTCATGCGGCCACCCTCCGTGACCATCTCGACCCGGGCGGCGTGGAGCGTCGTCAGGCGGCCGTCCGCCCCGGAGAAGTGGGTCGTGTTCACGGAGTATTCGCGCGCGCCGCCCTCTTCGTGGGCCGAGGACACGCGAAAGATATTCGGCCAGAGCGGCCACGGGTTGCTCCCGGCGTCGCGCTCGTCGGGCGGCCGCGGCAGTATCTCGAACTGCGTCACCGAGCGCGCGCCCTGGCGGTGGACGGTGCCGAGACAATCGGCGCCGGTGTCGCCGCCGCCGATGATGACGACGTGCTTGTCCTTGGCCGTGATGAAGTCCCGGTCCGGGACGGTGTCGCCCTCGGAGCGCCGATTCTGGAGCGTGAGATAGTCCATCGCGAAGTGGATGCCCGAGAGCTCGCGCCCGGGTATCTGGAGGTCGCGCGGCCACTCCGCGCCCCCCGCCAGGACGACGGCGTCGAACTCCGCGCGAAGGGTCTCGACGGGCAGGGTGGCGCCCACGTGGACGCTGGTCTTGAAGGCGATCCCGGCGGCCTCCATGAGTCGCAAGCGGCGGTCGAGGAAGCGCTTCTCCATCTTGAACTCCGGGATGCCGTAGCGCAGGAGCCCGCCGATCCGGTCGGCCTTCTCCAAGACGGTGACGGCGTGGCCGGCGCGACTCAGCTGCTCGGCGGCGGCGAGGCCGGCGGGGCCCGATCCGACGACCGCGACCTTCTTGCCCGTGCGTACGGTGGGGTTGTCCGGGACGACCCAGCCCTCGTCGAAGGCGTGCTCGATGATGCCGACCTCGACCTGCTTGATGGTGACCGGGTCGTCGTTGATGCCGAGGACGCAGGAGCCCTCGCACGGGGCGGGGCAGAGGCGGCCTGTGAACTCCGGGAAGTTGTTGGTGGCGTGGAGGCGGTCGATGGCTTCGCGCCAGCGATCCCGGTAGACGAGATCGTTCCAGTCGGGGATCAGGTTGCCGAGCGGGCAGCCCTGGTGGCAGAAGGGGATGCCGCAGTCCATGCAGCGCGCGCCCTGCTTCTTGAGCTTGTCCGCCTCGAACGGCAGGTAGACCTCCTGCCAGTCATGGACGCGCTCGCCGACGGGGCGCCGCTTCGGCGTCTCGCGCTTGATCTCGAGGAATCCGGAGATCTTGCCCAAGACCCGGCCTAGTTGTGGGCGGAGGCCATCACGGCCTCGTCGACGGACATGCCGGACTCCTCGGCTTTCTTGATGGCCTGGAGCACGCGCTTGTAGTCGCGCGGCATGATCTTGACGAACACCTGCTGCGTCGCCTCCCAGTTGACGAGCAGGCGCGCGGCCACCGGGCTCTGGGTGTGGCGGATGTGGCGCGAGAGGAGATCCTTGACGAGCTCGACGTCCTCGACGTCGATCAGCGGCTCGAGATCCACCATGCCCAGGTTGCACCGGCGCTTGAAGTCGCCCGCCTCGTCGAGGACGTAGGCGATGCCGCCCGACATGCCGGCGGCGAAATTGCGCCCCGTGCGGCCGATGACCACCACCCGGCCACCCGTCATGTACTCGCAGCCGTGGTCCCCGGCGCCTTCCACCACCGCGAGCGCGCCGCTGTTCCTGACGCCGAACCGCTCGCCGGCCACGCCCCGGAAGTAGGCCTCGCCGCTCGTGGCGCCGTAGAGCACCACGTTGCCGATCAGGATGTTGTCTTCGGCGACGAACGTCGACTCGCGGGGCGGATAGACGATGAGCTTGCCGCCCGAGAGGCCCTTGCCGAGATAGTCGTTGGCGTCGCCCTCGAGCGTGAGCGTGATGCCGCGGGGCACGAAGGCGCCGAAGCTCTGGCCCGCCGAGCCCGTGAAGTGGATGCGGATGGTGTCGTCCGGCAGCCCGTCCGGTCCGTGCAGTCGCGTCAGCTCCGAGCCGAGGATGGTCCCCACGGTGCGGTTGACGTTCCGGATGGGCAGCCGGATGTCCACCGGCTCGCGGCGCTCGAGCGCTCCGCGGCAGAGCGGCACGAGCGTCGTCGCATCGAGCGACTTCTCGAGACCATGGTCCTGGTCGACCACCTTCCGGACGGCGACCTCCGGCCCGACCTGCGGCCGGTGAAGGACGGAGGACAAGTCGAGGCCGCGGGCCTTCCAGTGGTCGACGGCCTCGTGGACATCGAGGAGGTCCGAGCGGCCGATCATCTCGTCCATCGTGCGGACGCCCAGGCTGGCCATGTGCTCCCGGACCTGCTGCGCGATGAAATGGAAGAAGGTCTCCACGAACTCGGGCTTACCGTCGAACTTGGCGCGGAGCTTCGGGTCCTGGGTCGCGATGCCGACCGGGCAGGTATTGAGGTGGCAGACGCGCATCATGATGCAGCCCATGACCACGAGCGGCGCCGTCGAGAAGCCGTACTCCTCGGCGCCGAGAAGCGCGGCGATGACGACGTCGCGCCCGGTCTTCATCTGCCCGTCGGTCTGCACGATGATCCTGTCCCGGAGCTTGTTCATGACCAGCACCTGCTGGGTCTCGGCGAGCCCGAGCTCCCACGGAATTCCTCCATGCTTGATCGAGGTCAGGGGGGAGGCGCCGGTGCCGCCGTCGTGACCGGAGATGAGCACCACGTCCGAATGGGCCTTCGCGACACCGGCCGCGACCGTGCCGACGCCGACCTCGGCGACCAGCTTGACGCTGATCCGCGCCCGCGGGTTCGAGTTCTTGAGGTCGTGGATCAGCTGAGCCAGGTCCTCGATCGAGTAGATGTCGTGATGCGGCGGCGGGGAGATGAGCCCGACGCCCGGCATCGAATGCCGGACCTTGGCGATCCAGGGGTAGACCTTGTGGCCGGGCAGCTGGCCGCCCTCTCCGGGCTTGGCGCCCTGGGCCATCTTGATCTGGAGCTCGTCCGCGTTGGTCAGGTACCAGCTCGTGACGCCGAAGCGCCCCGAGGCGACCTGCTTGACCGCGCTGCGCCGCCAGTCGCCGTTCGGATCCCGGGTGTAGCGCGCCGGATCCTCGCCACCTTCGCCGGTGTTGGAGCGGCCGCCCATGCGGTTCATGGCGATGGCCAGCGTCTCGTGAGCCTCGAGGCTGATCGAGCCGTAGGACATGGCGCCGGTGGCGAAGCGCTTCAGGATGGCCTCGACGGGCTCGACCTCGTCGATCGGGACAGGATCGGACGCGGGCTTGAAGGTGAAGAGCCCTCTGAGGGTCGCCAGGTGCTCGTTCTGCCTGTTGACGAGGTCCGTGTATTCCTTGAAGATCGCGTACTGTTTCGAGCGGGTGGCGTGCTGGAGCTTGAACACGGTGTCGGGGTTGAAGAGGTGGTACTCGCCGTCCCGCCGCCACTGGTATTCGCCGCCCCAGTCGAGCTCGGGCTCGCCCACCGGGCGCAGGGGGAAGGCGCGATGGTGGCGCGCCAGCGCCTCCGCGGCGCTGACGTCGAGGCCGATCCCGCCGATCCTCGAGGCGGTCCAGGTGAAGTAGCGGTCCACGAAATCCTTCGCGAGGCCGATGGCCTCGAAGATCTGGGCCGCCCGGTAGGACTGGATGGTCGAGATGCCCATCTTCGAGATGACCTTGAGCACGCCCTTGTTGAGCGCCTTGATGTAGTTCTTGACCGCGGTCTTGTGGTCGAGCGCCGGCAGCATGGCCTGGCGGATCATGTCGTCGAGCGTTTCGAAGGCGAGGTACGGGTTGATGGCGCCGGCGCCGTACCCGAGGAGCAGCGCCATGTGGTGGACCTCGCGCGGCTCTCCCGTCTCGATGACGAGGCCGACCTTGACGCGCTGACCCTCACGGATCAGGTGGTGATGGACGCCCGCCGTGGCGAGGAGCGCCGGGATGGGCGCGTGTTCGCGGTCCACGCCGCGGTCGGACAGGATCAGATAGCTGAAGCCTTCGGCCACGGCCAGGCTCGCCCGGCGGCAGAGCTCGTCCATGGCGCGCGCCAGGCCCTTCGCGCCGTCGGCCACGGGGAAGAGCATGGGCACCGTCGTGGCCTTGAACCCGGGCAGGTCCACGTGGCGGATCCTCGCCAGCTCCACGTTGTCGAGGATGGGGGTCTTGAGCTTGATCTGCCGGCAGGCCTCGGGCGTGGGCTCGAGGAGATTGCCTTCGGGCCCGATGCTGGTCGCGATCTGCGTCACCAGCTCCTCGCGGATGCCGTCGAGCGGCGGGTTCGTCACCTGGGCGAAGAGCTGCTTGAAGTAGTCGTAGAGGAGCCGCGGCCTGTCCGAGAGCACCGCGAGCGAAGTATCGGTGCCCATGGAGCCGATGGGCTCCTCGCCCGCCGTCGCCATCGGCGCCAGGAGGAGGCGCAGGTCCTCGTGCGTGTAGCCGAAGGCCTGCTGGCGCTGGAGGACGGTGTCGTGATCGGGCTCGGGCAGCTCCGGCGGCTCGGGCAGGGTCTCGAGGGGCTTGAGGTGCGTGGCCAGCCACTCGCCGTACGGGTACCGGGTGGCAAAGGCGTGCTTGAGCTCGCCGTCGTCGATGATGCGTCCCTGCGCCGTGTCCACGAGGAAGATCCGGCCGGGGTGGAGACGCTCCTTGATCAGCACGCGCTCGGGCGGGATGTCGAGCACGCCCACCTCGGAGGCCATGACCACCAGCCCGTCCTTGGTGATGTAGTACCGCGAAGGGCGGAGCCCGTTCCGGTCGAGCACCGCGCCGATGACGGTGCCGTCGGTGAAGGCGATCGAGGCGGGGCCGTCCCACGGCTCCATGAGGCAGCCGTGGTATTCGTAGAAGTCCTTGCGCTCGGCGGACATGGACTCGTGCCCGCTCCAGGCCTCGGGGATCATCATCAGAACCGCCAGCGGGAGCGGGCGTCCCGCCATCACCAGGAGCTCCAGCACGTTGTCGAAGACGGCCGTGTCGCTGCCGCCCTCGATGACGATGGGAAGGATCTTCTTGAGGTCGTCGCCGAGCACGCCCGAGCGGCAGAGCGCTTCTCGCGCGTGCATCCAGTTGATGTTGCCGCGCAGCGTGTTGATCTCGCCGTTGTGCGCGATGTACCGGTACGGATGCGCGAGGGGCCAGGAGGGGAAGGTATTGGTGGAAAAGCGCTGGTGGACGAGGGCGAGCGCGGACTCGACCAGCGGGTCCACGATGTCCGGAAACATGGTCTCGATCTGATCGGCGGAGAGCATGCCCTTGTAGATGAGCGTGTTGGCGGACAGGCTCGGCAGGTAGAAGTCGCCGCGGCCCGGAATGTCCGAGCGCCGTATCGCGTGCTCCACCCGCTTGCGGACGACGTAGAGCTTGCGCTCGAAGGCCTGCGTGTCGGAGATGCCGGCGCCCCTGCCGATGAACACCTGTTCGATGGCGGGCTCGGCCGCGCGCGCGCTCGGCCCCACCGGAGAGTCGTCGGTCGGGACCCGGCGCCACCCGAGCAGGGCTTGGCCCTCCTCGCGGACGATGGCGTCCAGCATCGCGCGGCATCGGGCGGCCTCCCCCGGGTTGCGCGGCAGGAAGACGAGCCCGGCGCCGTAGTGCCTGGGCGAGGGCAGGCTGATGCCGAGCGCGGCGCACTCGCGCGAGAGGAAAGCGTGCGGCATCTGGATGAGGATGCCGGCGCCGTCGCCCGTATTGACCTCGCAGCCGCAGGCCCCGCGGTGCAGCAGGTTCTTGAGCACCTGGAGGGCCTGGTTGACGATGGCGTGGGACTTCCTGCCCTTGATGTCCACGACGAAGCCGACGCCACAGGCGTCGTGCTCATGGGCGGGATCGTAGAGACCCTGAGCCTCGGGCATCCCAACAGGCGTCGTCGCTGACCTGCCGTCGTCCATCGCCATTCCTCGTCCGCCCTCCACGTCTTTGTGAATTGCCGGAACAACCCTGATTTGAGCAGTGACACTACACCACGCATAAGCATTAGCCAAGCCCAAAATGTAAAAAACATAGCATTAGCAATGCTAATAGGCTAACCTTGGCCCATGAACCTGGACACGCTCAAGCTGTATTGCGACGTCGTGCGGCTGCGGAGCTTTTCGCGCGCGGCGACCGCCAACGGCGTGACGCAGTCGGCCGCCAGCCAGTCGATCCAGCAGCTCGAGGGCGATCTGGACGTGCCGCTCCTGGACCGCTCGCGCAGGCCGCTGGTGGCCACGGAAGCGGGCCGGGTCTTCTTCGACGCCTGCCGCGATCTTCTCGAAGGCTTCGAGAAAGCGCGGGCCGGGCTGCTCGCGTCCGCCGAGCGTGTAGAGGGGACGGTGCGCGTCGCGGCGATCTACTCGGTGGGGCTGCACGACATGAGCCGCCACATGCAGCCATTCATGTCGGCGCATCCCCACGCGCGCGTGCTGCTCGAGTGCCTGCACCCGCACAAGGTGGTGGAGGCGGTCCTCAACGACGAGGCCGACGTGGGCGTGCTGTCCTATCCCGCCGCCTCGCGAACGCTGAGCGTCCTGCCGCTCCGCTCGGAGCCCATGGTGCTCGTCACGCACCCGAGCCACCGTCTCGCCAGGCGGAGGCACGTGGAGGCCGCAGATCTCGCGGGCGAGAAGTTCGTCGCCTTCGACCGTGACCTGGCGGTGCGCAAGGCGATCGACCGCGCGCTCAAGCAGCACGGGGTCAAGGTGGACGTGGTCATGGAATTCGACAACGTCGAGACAATCAAGCAGGCCATCGGCATCGCGGCCGGCGTGAGCATCCTGCCGCGGCCCACGGTCGTGATGGAGTCGGGCATGCGGACGCTCGCCACGGTGCCGCTGGCGCTGTCCGGCCTCGCCCGGCCCATCGGGCTCATCTACCGGCGGGGCAAGCGGCTCACGCCCGTCGTCGCCCGCTTCATCGAAACCCTCCGCAAAGCCGACGAATCCCCGCCCGAATAGGACCCAGTTAATCGCTGGTGGTCCGGGCGCCGGGTTCGCTCCCGATGGGCATCCCGCCTTCCGGCGCCCGGTCAGTTGCGCCGCTCGATGCCGGGCCCGCGGCGAGCGTGGTACGGTAGGGGCATGGCGGACCAGGTGATAGAGGTGCAGAAGTTTGTGAGCCGGGGCGGCATCAAGGTCTACGGGATGCCCGTCGAGACCTTCCCGGGGCACATCAACAATATTTACCTGATCGTCGATGGCGACACGCTCACCCTCGTGGACGTCGGCTCAGGCACCGACGACTCCATCAAGGGGCTCCGCCTGCGGTTCGAGGAGGTACGGGCGTTCTTCGGGGAGCGCGTGTCGCTGGAGGACGTCCGCCACGTCGTCATCACGCACGCCCACATCGATCACTTCGGCTGGGTCGGACACTTCACGCGCGAGACGGGCGCCCGCGTCTGGGTCCACGAGCTGGACGCCCGCGTGCTGAGCCGGTTCGAGGAGCGGATGGTCCTCGCCTCCAAGGACATGGGCGTCTTTCTCGAGCGCGCCGGGGTCAAACCTCCGCTCAAGGCGGAGCTCGAGACCATGTACCGCTTCTCGAAGGCCTTCTTCAAGTCGGTGACCATCGATGGCGTGGTCAAGGACGGCCAGCGCATCATCAACGACTACCGGGTTCACCACACGCCCGGCCACTGCCCGGGGCAGATCTGTCTCGAGGTGGACGACCTCCTCTTCACCGCCGATCACGTCCTGTCGCGCATCACGCCTCACCAGTCGCCGGCCTCCATCACGCCGTTTTGCGGCCTCGAGCTGTACCTCCAGTCGCTCGACAAGGTGCGGAGGCTCGGAGGGATCAGGCTCGCGCTGCCCGGGCACGAGGCGCCGATCGAAGACATGCCGGCGCGCATCGGCGTCATTGCCGCCCACCACGAGCGCCGGCTGGGCCAGGTGCTCGATCTCTGCCGTGACCCGCTGACGCTGGTGGAGGTCTCCCACCGCCTCTTCGGGTCGAGGGAGGGCTACACCCGCCTGCTCGCGCTCGAAGAAGCGGGGGCGCACGTGGAATATCTCTTCCAGCGCGGGGAGCTCGGCATCGCCAACCTCAGCGAGGTCAGCGAGCAGGCCAATCCCGTGATCCGGTACGAAACCCGACGAGGAGCCGCCGTATGACTGCGTCCCTGATCATCGCCGCCAGCGAGAAGGACTCGAACCTCTACTACGCCTGCCGGTTCATGGCGCCGGATCCCTTCGTGTTCCTCCAGGTCGGGGGCAGGAAGATCCTGCTCATGTCCGACCTCGAGGTGGACCGCGCCCGGCAGCAGGCCCGCGTGGACGAGGTGCTGTCGCTCTCCGAGTGGGAAGCCAAGGCCAAGCAGCGCTGGACGCAGCCGAGGCTCACAGACACCGTCAGCCTGCTCCTCGAAGACTACGGCGTCGCGACCGTCGAGGTGCCCGCCGACTTCCCCCTCGAGGCGGCCGACCGGCTGCGCGAGCGCGGGGTGACGGTGCAGGTCCGTCCGCACCCGTTCTTCCCGGAGCGCGTGATCAAATTGGCGGAGGAGGTGGCGGCCATCGAGCAGGCACAGCGCCACACCGAGAGCGCGCTCGCCGCGGCCCTCGACGTGCTCAGGCAGAGCGTGATCCGTGGCGACGAGGTGATCTGGAAGGGCGGCGCGCTGACCTCCGAAGACTTGAAGAAGGTCGTCAACGTGTCGCTGATGGAGAACGACTGCATCGCCGAGCACACGATCATCGCCTGCGGCGAGCAGGGTGTCGATCCGCACAACCAGGGAACGGGCCCGATCCGTCCACACCAGGGCATCATCTTCGACATCTTCCCCCGCTCCTCGAGCTCGCGCTACTTCGCGGACATGACGCGCACCGTGGTCAAGGGCAAGGCGCCGGACGAGCTCAAGCGCATCTACGAGGCCGTCCTCGCCGCGCAGCTCCGCGGTATCGAGCTGGTCAAAGACGGCGCCTCCGGGGCGGCGATCCACACCGAGGTCGCGCGCACCATGGAGGCGCGCGGCTACGCGACGGGCGTCGTGGACGGGCGCAACCAGGGGTTCTTTCACGGCACCGGCCACGGCGTCGGCCTCGACATACACGAGTTGCCTCGCATCAGCCGGGTCGACTACGAGCTCAAGACGGGGCAGGTGGTGACGGTCGAGCCTGGTCTCTACTACCCCGGGCGGGGCGCCGTCCGCATCGAGGACATGGTGCTCGTCGAACCCACGGGCTGCCGGAACCTCACGCGCTCCCCGAAAATGGATCTCCTCGAGCTATAGGGCAGGCGGCCCACGGAGCCTCGTCCGACCGGAGATATCCTTGCCAATCCGAGGGCTTTTGGGTAGCATGAAGCCGTAGCGGCTCCCGCCTGGAGGGGGTTTCCAGTGAGTCAGAGCAGGGACGTTCTGCGCCGAGGACGGAAGCCACTGAAAGGACTACGGGAATCATGAGCGACACGGTAATGCCTGCGCCTTCCGTCGCCAAGCCGCGACGGACGCTGACCCGGGCCGTCCTACGCTTCGCCGGTGATTCCGGCGACGGCATGCAGGTGACCGGCGAGCAGTTCACCACCGAAGCGGCCTGGGCCGGCAACGACATCTCCACGCTGCCCAACTTCCCGGCCGAGATCCGCGCGCCCGCCGGGACGCTCTTCGGCGTGTCCAGCTTCCAGCTGCAGTTCGGCAGCCAGCGAGTCTACACGCCGGGCGATCATCTCGACGCCCTCGTGGCGATGAACCCCGCCGCCCTCAAGGTGCACCTGGGCGATCTCAAGGCGGGCGGCATCCTGATCGTCAACACGGCGGCGTTCGACCAGCGAAATCTGGAAAAGGCCGGCTATCCGAAGGACGAAAAGGGCCTGCCCAAGAATCCGCTCGCCGACCCCGGACTGGCCGAGAAGTACCGCCTCTACCAGGTCGACATCGGCGCAATGACGAAGAAGTCGCTCGAGGACCTGCCGCTCAACGCGAAGGAGAAGGAGCGCTGCAAGAACTTCTTCGCGCTCGGGCTCGTCTCCTGGATCTACACGCGGCCGCTCGACCCGACGCTCGACGCCATCAAGAAGCGCTTCGCCAAGAACCCGACCTTCGTCGAGGCCAATATCCGGGTCCTCAAGGCGGGGCACGCCTTCGGCGAGACGGCCGAGATGTTCTCCGAGCACTACGGAATCGAGCCGGCCGAGATGGCGCCCGGCCTCTACCGCAGCATGACGGGCAACCGGGCGCTCGCCTGGGGCCTGCTCGCCGCGGCCGAGCGCACCAACATTCCCATTGTCTTCGGCGCCTATCCGATCACGCCCGCGTCGAGCATCCTCGAGGAGCTGGCGCTGCACAAGCGCTGGCGGGTGCGCACGTTCCAGGCCGAGGATGAGATCGCGGCCGTCACCTCCGCCATCGGCGCCTCGTTCGGGGGCGCTCTCGGCGTGACGGCCTCGAGCGGCCCGGGCATCGCCCTCAAGGGTGAAGGCATCGGTCTCGCAGTGATGGCCGAGCTGCCGCTGGTCATCTTCGACATCCAGCGCGGCGGACCGAGCACCGGCCTGCCCACCAAGACCGAGCAGGCCGACCTGATGCAGGCGCTGTACGGGCGCAACAGCGAGAGCCCCATCGTCGTCATCGCGCCGTGCACGCCTGGTGACTGCTTCTACATCGCCTACGAAGCGGTGCGCATCGCGATCAAGTACATGGTGCCGGTCATGGTCCTCTCCGACGGGTATCTCGCGAACGGCTCCGAGCCCTGGCTGATCCCGGACGTCAAGACGCTGCCCGACATCGACGTGGCGTTCCGTTCCGAGAAGGAGGGCTTCGCGCCCTACCTGCGCGACCCCGCGACGCTGGCGCGGCCCTGGGTGCGCCCGGGCACGCCCGGCCTCGAGCACCGGATCGGCGGCATCGAGAAGCAGGACGTCACGGGCAACATCTCCTACGAGGCCGACAATCACGATCTCATGGTCCGCACTCGCGCGGGGAAGGTCCGGCGCGTGGCGCAGGAGATTCCGCCGACGGTGATCAACGGCAAGGAGTCGGGTGACGTGCTGGTGGTCGGGTGGGGTGGGACCTACGGCGCCATCACCGCGGCCGTCGAGGAAGCGCAGATGGAAGGCAAGGCTGTTTCCGCCGTTCACATCCGCCACCTCAATCCGCTGCCGCCGGACCTCGGCCAGATCCTCCGGCAGTTCCGCCGGGTCCTCGTGCCGGAGATCAACAGCGGTCAGCTCGTGCGGGTCCTGAGGGCCGAGTACCTCGTGGACGCCGTCGGGTTCAACCGCGTCCGGGGCATGCCGCTGGCGAGCCAGGAGATCCTCGAGGCCATCAATCAACTTCTGGAGGCGAAGCAGTGAGCACGGTCACGGGCACTCCCGGCGCGGCGCCGAAGTACACGAAGAAGGACTTCGAGTCCGACCAGGACGTGCGCTGGTGCCCCGGCTGCGGGGACTACGCCATCCTGAGCGCGATGCAGAAGACGATGCCCGATCTCGGCATCCCGAGAGAGGACATCGTGTTCATCTCGGGCATCGGCTGCTCGAGCCGCTTCCCGTACTACATGAACACGTACGGCTTCCACACGATCCACGGCCGCGCGCCGGCCCTGGCGACGGGGCTCAAGCTCGCCCGGCCCGAGCTCAAGGTGTTCGTGATCACGGGGGATGGAGACGGCTTGTCGATCGGCGGCAACCACCTGCTGCACGTGCTCCGGCGCAACGTCGACGTCACGATCCTGCTCTTCAACAACCGGATCTACGGGCTCACGAAGGGCCAGTACTCGCCGACGAGCGAGCTGGGCAAAGTGACGAAGTCGACGCCCATGGGCTCGGCCGACCGGCCGGTCAGCCCGTGCGTGTTTGCGCTGGCCGCCGGCGCGACCTATGTCGCGCGCACGGTGGACCGCAGCATCGGTCACATGGAGGAGACGCTCAGGAAGGCCGCCGCTCACAAGGGCGCAGCCTTCGTCGAGATCCTGCAGAACTGCAACGTCTACAACGATCTCGCGTGGAACGCGCTCTACGACAAGGAAACGAAAGTGCAGTTCGAGCTGCGGCTCGAGCACGGCAAGCCGATCACGTGGGGCCCTGCGGACGACCGCCGGGGTCTCGTGCTGGAGGGACTCAAGCCCAAGGTCGTCAAGATCAAGGACGTGGCCGAGAGCGCGCTCTGGGTGCATGAC
>WNFC01000232.1_pt1 | contig 55572 bp, 51 predicted proteins | sample 5400541 | NCBI WGS metagenome assembly WNFC01 (sample SAMN13153342, study PRJNA577476) | soil metagenome | isolation source: 120 cm saprolite under Douglas fir tree site 2 hole 2 replicate 1 | place: USA:California | collected 2015-04-18
GCCTACCGGCCCATCGATGAAGCAGGATCAGGCCGGACCGATCGGAAGAAGCTTGAAGCGGCTGGAGGATGGGCGCCTTCTCCGCGGCACGGGTCAGTTCATCGACGACCTGAAGCCGGAAGGCCACCTCCACGTCAGCCTGCTGCGAAGCCCGATCGCCAGCGGCCGCCTCACTGCGCTCGATACCTCCGCCGCCCAGGCGGCGCCCGGCGTCATCGCCGTTTTCACTGCGGCCGACCTCGAACGAACGTGCCGCCCACTAACGGTCCATCTGACCACGCCTGGCGCCGTTTCTCCCGACCGGCCGATTCTCGCTTCCGACCGTGTTCGCTTCGTGGGCGAGATCGTGGCGGCTGCCGTCGCGGACAGCCGATATCGAGCCGACGATGCGCTCGAGCTGATTCGGCTGGACATCGATCCGCTGGCCGCCGTCACCACATTCGATGGCGCGATGGCTGCGGAAGCGCCGCTGGTTCACGATGCAGTGCCTGGGAATCGCTACTTCACCGGCCGTCGCAGCTTCGGTGATGTCGGGCGAGCCTTTGCCGACGCGGACCTCGTCGTCGATGGTGAGGTGACCCACCCTCGCGTGTCGGCGGCACCGATGGAAGGGCGCGGGGTGGTCGCAGGGCCTGAAGGTGCCGGCGGCGTCACCGTCTGGAGCTCGACCCAGGTCCCGCATCTCGTCGCCGTTGCGATCGCCGAGACCCTCGCGCTGGATCCGGGGCGGGTCCGCGTCGTGGCCGCCGACGTGGGCGGAGGCTTCGGCATCAAGGCCCAGGTCTACCCGGAGGAGATCTTGCTGGCCTGGATTGCCAGGCGGATGAACAAGGCGGTCAAATGGATCGAGACCAGGTCCGAGCACTTCCAGGCGGCCAGCCACGCCCGCGACCAGCGGATCCGGTTCAGCGCCGCGGTGCGCAACGACGGGCGCGTGCTGGGGCTCCGCGCGACGGTGCACTCCAACATCGGCGCTTACGGGATCCGGCCGTTCGGTCCTCTGCTCGACCCGACGACATGCGCCGGCCTCATTCCCGGCCCGTATGACATTCGTGACTACGAGTACGAGTCGTACGCGATCGCGACCAACAAATGCCCTGAAGGCCCCTATCGCGGCGTCGGCATGGTCACCGCGGTGCTCGCCCATGAGCGGCTGATGGACCTGATCGCGGCGCGCCTGTCACTTGATCGTGCCGAGGTGCGCCGCACCAACTTCGTCAAGCCGGAGCAAATGCCTTACGCCGCAGCGACCGGTCATCCCTACGAGTCCGGAGACTACCCGGCCGCGCTCGCTGCGGCTCTTGGCGCGTTCGACTATGAGGTGGCTCGCGATGAGCAAGTCCAGGCGCGGGCGCAAGGCCGCCGTGTAGGCATCGGCATCGGCTCGTATGTCGAGTTCACGGGTGCGGGCTCGGCGACTTTCGTCGGGCGCGGCATGGCGGACATTCCGGGCACGGACACGGCACGCCTGTGGCTCGGCGACGACGGCCGCGTGCACGTGCAGACGACCTGTCCTGCGATTGGACAGGGCGTGCACACGACCTTCGCGCAGGTGGCCGCCGCGCGCCTCGGAGTCGAGCCGGAAAACGTCGTCGTCGAGCAGACCGACACGGGGAAGGTCGGCGAGGGAACCGGGTCGTTCATGAGTCGCGGCTCGGTGACCGCGGCGACGAGCACGTATCGGGCGGCGGGGCTGCTGCGCGAAGCGATCTTGAACGCCGCGTCATGGCTGCTGGACCAACCGGCCGACCGGTTGTCGATCGGCCCCTCCGCCATCCTCGTCGACGGGCAGCAGTCCGGCCTGACCCTGGCGCAGCTGGCGGCGAGTGATCCTTCCAACAACGGCGGCCATGCCATGGACGCCTCGGTGACGTACGACGCGGTGCAAGCCTCCCATCCGTATGCCAGCCATGTCTGCCTGGTCGAGGTGGATGCGGAAACGGGTGCGGTGCAGATCCTTCGCTATGTGGTCGCGGAGGACTGCGGCGTCCTGATCAACCCGATGATCGTCGAAGGCCAGGTGGTGGGCGGAGTGGCCCAAGGCATTGGCGCCGTGCTGATGGAGGAGATCGCATACGGAGCTGACGGGCAGCTTCTGAGCGGCACCTTCCTGGACTACCTCATCCCGAGCGCGAGCGAGGTGCCTTCGGTCGAGATCACGCACCTCGTCACTCCGTCGACCGTGCACGAGCTGGGGACCAAGGGAGTGGGCGAAGGCGGCACGATCGGCGCGACCGCCGCGGTTGCGAACGCAATCGCCGACGCGTTGTCCCTTTCCGACGTGACGCTGCCGCTGACGCCCGACCGGATCATCGCTTTGATGCGGTGAGGAAGCCGTACGACCCGGTCAGCTACCTGGAGTGGAACGCGCGTCGCCGTCCGCACGCCGCCGCCGTTTGGGACGGCCGCGAGATCGAGTTCGAGGAGTTTCTCGGGCGCGTGCGCCGTTTCCAGCGCTTCCTCGGCGCGCGAGGCGTGAGGGCCGGCGATGTCGTCGGCGTCCAGCTGCCGAACGTGTGGCAGTACGTCGCGCTCGAGCTCGCGATCCCCGACCTCGGTGCGGTGATCCTCCCATTGCCGATGAGCCTTGGGGAGCACGAGCTGCGCTGGCTGAACGAGAAAACCCGGCCCGTTCTCACCCTCACGAGCGCCGACGTGGATGACCTCTCGGACGCAGGCTCGTCCCAGCCGCCCTCGGCGGATCCCGATCCTGATCGGATCGTCGAGATAGCGATGACATCGGGCACGACCGGCATGCCGAAGCTCGCGTCGCTGTCGGCCCGCCTCAAGCAGGTCACATTCGAGGGCTTCACGTCGAGACTCGAGATCACGGAGGACGATCGCGTGCTTCCGATGACGCCCCTCACCCAGGGCATCGGCGGCATGTGCCTTTACTGTCTTCGCGTGGGCGCAGCTCTTGTCATGCTTCGCGAGCCGCACTGGACTCCCGAGCATTGTCTCGACGTCGCAGACCGGTCGAGGGCTACCGTGTTGGTCGGCGTGCCGACGAACGTGATCAGGATGCTCAACCACCCAGTTCGCACACCGCGGACGCTGCGCGCGGTTGCGGTCGCCGGCGCGCCGCTGCCCCCTGAGATCGCGGAGCGTTGGGAGACCTCGACCGGCGTTCCGATCTCGAGCTTCTACGGCTCGATGGACGCCGGCCAGCTTGCTGTGGCGAGCCCCTCCGACCCGCAAGCTCTTCGCTGGACCACGGTGGGGCGGCCGCACGATCGCGCAGAGTGGAAGATCCTCGAAGGCCCAGCGGCCGACACTATCGGCCGCGGCATTGGAGAAATCTGTATGCGAGGCGACTTCGTGCAAGATCGCTACTGGGGCGAGGAATTCGGTCCCTACGCGGCCGACGGCTGGGCGCACATGGGCGACCTCGGCTTCGTCGACGACGCGGGATATCTGCACGTGGCCGGCCGGGTCAAGGACATCATCATCAGGGGCGGCACCAACATCAACCCGTACGAGGTCGAGTCGATACTGCGGACACATCCAGCGGTGATAGACGTCTGCGTTGTCGGGCGGCCAGACCCGGACCTCGGCGAGATCCCGGTCGCTTTCGTCGTCGGGGACCTGGCACAAGAGGAGCTCGACCGATTTCTCAAAGAGCGCGGGCTGGCCCGGTACAAGTGGCCGGAGAGGATCCTCCGCCTGGACGAGCTTCCCTTGTCGGGCCCGGGCAAGGTGAACCGCAAGATGCTGAGTGAACATGCGCGCGCGTTGTAACGACATCGACGTCGCGTGGTTCGAGGCCGGACGCGGCGAAACTCTGATCTTGATCCACGGCCTCGCCGACGACCACAGGGCATGGCGCCGCACGTTGCCCGACCTGATGCTTCACCACCGCGTGGTGCTGTATGACCTCAGGGGACACGGCGAAACCACCGCCGGCCGCGGCAACGGTACGCTGCGCCAGCTCGGCACCGACCTGGTCGCGCTCATGGATTCGATCGGCGTCGATCGGGCAGACATCGCGGGCTTCTCCCTGGGCGGTACGGTCGCGATGAGGGTCGCGATCGATCATCCCGAGAGGATCAGAGGCCTGGTGCTGGTGGCGACGTCGAGCCGTGTCGGCAAGGCGGCGGCCGAGTGGTACCGGCAGCGTGCGGACATGGTCGAGCGCCGTGATCCACAGCTCAGCGAAACGCTGGATCGCGACACCGCCGACGTCTATGCCGAATCGCCGTCCGAGCTCGAAGCGGGATTGCTGATCAGGCGCCAATCGACTACCGACCCACAGGGCTACGGCAACGCCTGCATCGCGATGGCGGCGCTCAACGGGGCTGCGCTCGATCCGGAGCTGGGCCGCATATCGGCCCCAACTTTGATCGTTGCGTCGGAGCTGGACCGCCACTGTCCGCCCAGGGCGGCCGAGATCATCGCCGCGGGCATCCAGGGCAGCCGGCTCGAGGTCATCCCTGGAGCCGGACATCCCATCCCGGTCGAAAAGCCCAGCGAGCTGGCCGGCTCGATGAGCTCTTTTCTCGCCGCCCGTGCCTGAATCTATGCTGCGTGAGTGGGGAGCTCGCGACGTCCTCACCCTCACGATCAACCGGCCCGATCGCCGCAACGCGCTCGACCCAGAGCTCCTCACGGCGTTGGCCGACGCCCTGCGCGATGACGGGGAGCGCGCCTCGGCGGTCATCCTCCGGGGCGCGGGCACTGAAGCCTTCTCGTCCGGCTACGACCTTGCGCGCCTCACCGGGACCGTCGACGACCTCGAGGCAGACCGCTATATCGGCGAGGCTGCCACTGCGCTGCGTGCATGCCCCGCGCCTTTGATCGCGAGGCTCCAGGGGCACTGCCATGGAGCCGCGGTGGAGCTCGCGATGAGCTGCGACCTTCGGATCGCCGCCGACGACCTTCGGCTTTCCGTCCCGGCGGTGAGCCTTGGCGTGGTTTATCGATTCCAGTTCGTGGCCCGCCTGGTGCAGATCTGCGGCATCGCCCGGGCCTCGGACCTCTTGCTGGCGATGCCTGAGCTCGATGCCGAACACGCCGCCGCCTGGGGACTGGTGACCGAAGTCTCGCCCGGGTCGGAGATCGACAACCGGGTGCACGCGCTGGCCGAAATGCTGGCCGCCTCGCCGCGGACTGCCGTTCGGGGAACCAAGGCCAGCCTTGACCTGCTGGCCCGACGCGCGATCTCGGGCGAAGACCTCGTGCTGGCCCAGCAGCTGCGGGCCGAGGCGGCGGCCAGCCCGCAGCGACTTGAGGCGGTCACGCGACGGAAGCAGTCCATATCGCGTCGCTCCCGCACGGACAAGGGATGACCCAGTTCGACGTCAGCGTGGGGATCAGTCCTCGGCAATCGTTCGAAAGCTGGGCCACCTTTGTCGCCGCCCTGGAGGCGGAAGGCGTGGGGCGGGTCTGGGTCATAGATTCGCAGCTCGCGATGAAGGACGTCTACACGGGGCTGGTGGTGGCCGCTCTCAACACGAAATGGCTGGATCTCGGGACCGGCGTCACCAACGCGGTCACCCGCCACCCGACCATCACAGCCAACGCGATCGCAGCGCTCGCCGAGATCTCGCACGGGCGAGCAGTCCTCGGTCTCGGCGCCGGTGACTCGGCCCTCTACGGAGTCGGCATGAAGCCTCAGAAGGTCGCCGAGGTGGAGGAGGCAATTGACTTCTTTCAAGCCGTATTGAGTGGTGAAGAAGGACAGCTCGGTGGGATGAAGTACCGCCTCCCGCATGTCGCCGCGACCGTACCCGTCTATCTCGCCGTCAGCCAGGAGCGCATGTGCGAGCTTGCAGGGCGGAAGGCCGACGGCGCGATCGTGATGGGCCCTGCACAGCCGGACATGGTTCGGCGACAGGTCGGGTGGATCGAGGCGGGCCTCAATGCCTCGGGGCGCCGGCGCGAGGACTTTGACATGTCATTCGTGGCCACCATGTCGGCCGAGGTGGAAGACGTCCGGTCATGGGCCTCGACCCAGGCGCGCCTGTTGACCCATTACAGGGAGCTTCCGCAAAGCCTGATGCCTTTTCGAGACGAGATCATGCGCAGCGCGGATTCGTACGACTACGCGGAACACCTCTCGACGCGCGCCGGCCACAGCGCCGCGGTGTCGGATGACCTGACGCGCGCACTGGCGGTGGTCGGCACGCCTGCCGAGTGTGCGGCCCGCTTGCGCGAGCTGTGGTCAACGGGCGTCGACACCTTCATGTTTCCGTTGACAGGTCGGAACCGAGTCGAGCGTTGGTGCGCGATCCGCGATGAGATCCTCTCTCAGATCATCGTGTAGCCGCCGCTCACCGAAAGCGTCTGACCCGTGATGTACGAGGCCCGGTCAGACGCCAGCAGCAGAACCGCCGGCACAACGTCGTCCGCAGTCCCCAGGCGGCGCAAGGGATAGGCGCGTGCCGCCTTTGCGAGCGCCTCGGGGCTGAACAGCTTTCCCTGGTCCGAGGCCCACATCGACTCGCGACCCGACGTCTCGGGCGTGCCGGGCACGAGACCCGGACACACCACGTTGAGAGTGATGCCGTGCTTGCCGACCTCTCTTGCGATTGCCTTCGACATCGCGATCACTCCGGCTTTGGTGCCGCTGTAGACCGCTTCTCGCCATTCGCCGATCCGGCCGGCGTCGGAACCGATGGAGACGACGCGACCGTACCCGCGCTCGATCATCGGCGGCAGCACCGCGCGCACGGAGTTGATGAAGCCCCACATATCGATTGCGATCTCGCGCTCCCACTCGCCGCGCGGCTTGTCGACAAAAAGCCGATCGACCGTCCAACCTGCGCAGTTGACGAGCACGTCGACGCCGCCCATGGAGGCGAGCGCGAATTCGACGGTGGACGCGACCGAATCCCAGTCGGTTACGTCGACACGGCGCGCGACGACCGACCCCCCGGCAGCTTCTGCCTCGACCTTTTTGGCCTGCTCCAGGTCGACGTCGGCGATCAAGACGCGCGCTCCCTCGCCGGCGAAACCAAGGCTGATCGCGCGCCCAAGGTTGGACGCGCCGCCGGTGACGATGACAACACGACCCTTCAACCCGAGGTCCATGAGGGCTCTGATTATGGCGCCGTGCACATCCCCAAATCGATCGCTTCGGCAGCTCCGCGCCGAGCAATTAACATCGTCGTGTGACGAGCGAGCGCGTGCAAGGGCGGGGCCTCTAGGGCCGGCGCGACTTGGACAACGCGACCCTCGCCCGGGCCTCCATGGGCATGTCGCTGGGCTTCCACATCGTGTTCGCGGTCCTCGGAGTCGGCATGCCTCTGCTTCTGGCGATAGCGGAAGGGATTGGCCTGTGGCGGCGCGACCCCACCTGGATGATGCTCGCGCGCCGGTGGTCTGCCGCATTCGGCATCCTGTTCGCGGTCGGTGCTGTATCCGGCACTGCGCTGTCGTTTGAGCTCGGGCTGCTCTGGCCCGGCTTCATGGCCTTCAGCGGCAGCATCATCGGCCTTCCTTTCTCGGCGGAGGGTTTCGCCTTCTTCATCGAGGCGATCTTCCTCGGCCTTTACCTGTATGGCTGGAACCGGCTGCGGCCCGTGCAGCACTGGCTGACGGGGCTTCCGGTCGCCGCGAGCGGCGCGGCTTCCTCGACCTTCGTCGTCATGGCCAATGCTTGGATGAACACGCCGTCTGGATTCACACTGACGAATGGGCGCCTGACAGCGGTCGATCCTCTGTCGGCGGCACTCAACCCCTCAACGCTGACCGAGACGACCCACATGCTGGTGTCGGCATATGTCGTCACCGGCTTCGTGGTCGCGGCCGTCTACGCGGCCGGCATGCTTCGCGGCCGCGCCGACAGCTTCCACCACCGCGGCTTGATGCTGGGGATGGCGATGGCCGCCGTCGCCATCGTGCTGGCCGGGATCACCGGCGACAACAGCGCCAGGTTCACCTATGGCGCTCAGCCGGCGAAGTTCGCCGCCATGGAGGGCCTGTACGCAACCACCCGTGGAGCCCCCCTCCACATCGGAGGCATCCCCAGCGACTCTCAACATCGCGTGCTCTACGCCATCGAGGTGCCCTACGGTCTCAGCTTCCTCGCCACCTTCGACCCCAACGCCGAGATTCGCGGCCTCGACTCGTTTCCAGCCGACCAGCGCCCAAACCCGATCGTCGTGCACCTGTCGTTTGACGCCATGGTCGGCCTTGGGATCGGCCTCGGCCTGCTGGCTCTCGTGTTCTGGTTCCTGGCGTGGCGTAAGCGGCGCTTACCCGGCGGCCGCCTGCTGCTCTGGTGCCTGGTCGCGGCCGGGCCCGCTGCCGTGATCACCATGGAGGCGGGCTGGTTCGTGACGGAGTTCGGGCGCCAGCCATGGATCGTGTATGGAATCATCCGCACCTCAGCCGCCGCGACTTCGGCCCCTGGGCTGGGCGTCGTGTTCGGAGTCTTCACGGCCATCTACGTCGCGCTGGCGATCACGCTCTCGCGGCTGCTGCTCCTCCTCGCGCGCCGCAATCGCGAGCGCCCCACCACGGTCCCGGTGAACAAATCGTGAGGGAGGCGGGCGCGGCCGCCGCGCTCCTGTGGCTCAGCCTCACGGCTTACGCCGTGCTCGCCGGCGCGGATTTCGGCGGCGGCGTGTGGGACATCTTCGCCTCCGGTCCACGCAAACGAGCCCAGCGGCAGGCGGTCGCGCGCGCGATGGGGCCGGTGTGGGAGGCCAACCACGTGTGGCTGATCTTCATGATCACCGGTTTGTTCACGACGTTTCCGGTTGCCTTCAGCTCCCTGGGCCTTGCCCTTTACGTGCCGATGACGGTCGCGCTGGTCGGCATCGTCCTCCGCGGCGCGGCCTTCGCCTTCCGTGCCCACGGACGGGAGGCGGTCGGGCCCCTCTCGCCGTGGGGGATCGTGTTCGGCGGCTCGAGCATCGTCGCGCCGTTTTTCCTGGGGACGGCGGCGGCCGCCGTCGCATCCGGCGACATCCGGATCGCGGGCGGAAACGTGGTCAGCGGATTCGGGGCGGGCTGGAGCACTCCGTTCGCCATCGTCGTCGGGCTGCTCGCCGTCTCGCTGTGCGCATATCTCGCGGCGGCGTACCTGATGGTCGAGACCGAGGACGAGCCCGAGCTCCAATCAGACTTTCGCCGGCGCGCGATGGTGGCCTCGGCAGTGTCGGGAATGCTCGCGCTGCTCGGCCTCTGGCTGGCCTATGCGCAGGCGCCCCGGGTCTGGTCGGACCTCACCGGCAACGGTTTGCCGCTCCTGATCCTGGCCTTGATCAACGGTCCGATCGCGCTGTGGGGCGTGTGGCGCCTGCGCCCTCGCGTAGCGCGTTTTGCGGTCGCCGCCCAGGTCGCGCTCGTGCTCTGGGCTTGGGCACTGGGGCAGTGGCCTTACCTGGTCCCGCCAGACCTCACGATCACGGGCGCCGCCGCGCCAGCGGCCACGTTGCGTGGCTGGCTGGTGGTCATCGCAGCCGGTATGGCGTTGGTGATCCCTTCGCTTGTGCTGCTGTTCGCCGTGTTCAAAGCCAGGAATCCCGGCGTCGAGGCGAGCGGTTAGAGGCGCGCCTCTATGCCAGAGACTTCGCGCCGGGTGCCGCCGAGCCGGCCCACCGCAAACCCAGCGTCGCGGCCTTGCCGATCTCCGCCGCCAGCTTCCAATGCCTGGAGGCGGCGACAGCGTCCTGGCGGCCCTCGAGCAGCTCCGCGTACTGCATGTGCGTGTCGCGGAGCCGGTCTGGCATGCCCATGTCTTCGAGGATCCGGATCCCGATCTCGAAGTGGTCGTCGGCCACAGCGCGATTCCCGATTCGCTCCTCGACCTGCCCGAGCAGCACGTGGGCCTCGGCCAGGACGATCCGCTCACCTGTCGCCTTGCCGGCGTCCCACGCTTGCTGCAGGAGCTCCATGGCCTGCGGGAGGCGTCCTCTTCGCAGCTCGACCTCGCCGAGGCCGATCAGGATGTGGCCGCGGCCGCGCCTATCCATCTTCAACTCGTCCGAGCCGCTCAGGGCCTTGAGGAGATGCTGCTCCGCGGAGTCGAGATGGCCCTCCTTGAGGAGGAGGTCGCCGAGGTCATTCTCCACCCGGTACACCGAGCTCAGCTCGTTCTCGATCGAATAGAGGGTGAGCGCCTTGTCGTAGTGCTGGCGTGCGGTCGCCGGCTGCTGAAGCCGCTGATACGCCATGCCCAGACCGTGGTTCATCTTGGCCAGCTGCAGCAGGTCCTTGACGCCGCTGGCGACTTCCACTGCCGCCTCGTAGTAGCGAATGGCCATGACCCAGGACCTCGCGACGATGTACATGCCGGCGATATGGCCGAGGATGCGCGCCTCGATCTGTGAGGCGGCCGGATGCAGCCGGCGACAGCGCTCGAGCGCTTTGTTCGCCAGCGGCAGGGCTTCGGGGTCATCGAGCAAGCCCAGCGCGCTCGACTCCCAGTCCTGCGCTTCGACCGCCATCCACTCGTCGCCCAAACGCTCGAACTCCGCTCGGGCGAGCCGGAGGTGCGGGAGAGCTTCGGCGGGCCTGACCAGCCGGCAGTTGGCCTGGCCGATGGAGAAGTGGATGAGGGCGGCGTCCTCGATGCTCCACCGCTGTTCGAGGAGCTTGGCGCCCACCTCGGTCACCTGCTGCAGCTCCCGCACGGCGGTCAGCCGTTCCAGCTCACGAAGCTGCGTCTGGCGCTCGGTCAGGGTCGACGCCGTCTCTGGTGTCAGGAAGAACTCGATCGGCTTCCGGGTCTGTCGGGCGATCTGCTCCAGGGTTTCCATCGAGGGCCGCGTGCGGCCCTTCTCGATGAGGTGGATCGCGGTCCGGGTGAGCTTGCCGTTGGCGACCTGGGCGAGGGTCAGGTTGGCTTCGCGGCGGGCCTGCTCGACTGAGCCTTCGCGGACCGGAATGCCTTTGCGGCGGCCGCGGTGCCTGGAGCCGAGCATGGCGGTGAGTGTACCGTCACGCCCGGCTCAGGGCTACTGAATTAACGATTTGAGATTACGGAGTCGGGCCGATCCCGCTCGCCAGCGCGGGGGCGATCGAGGCGGACAGGGCTCCGACGGCCAAAAGAATGGAAAAGAGCAGCTTGCGCATGTGCGCACCTCCAAGTTTGATGGAGCGAGTGTCGGCTGACTTGACTGGTCTGTCAACTCAACCTGTAGCAAACCTGAAGGTTTGGCCCGCCCGGGGGGTAGTCCGGGCGGGCCCGAGTGAGAGGTGGCTAGTCGTTGTCTTAGCGCTGCGTCCGGTGATAACCAGGCCGTATAAGGCAATGCACGATTGCCGTCCCGTGGTTGCGTAAAGACCGGTCCTAATTTGGTTTCGTTCAAATTTGTTAAGCGTATGTTTAGTCGGCCGGCACACAATCCCCATGGCGATGCCTCCAGATTTCAAAACTCTCTTCGATTCCGCGCCCGGGATGTACCTCGTCCTGGATCCCGACCTTGTCATCGTCGCGGCCAGCGACGCCTATCTGAAGGCGACCATGACCCAGCGCGCCGCCATCATCGGTCGCAAGGTGTTCGACGTGTTCCCGGACAATCCCGATGACCCGCAAGCGACCGGTGTCGCGAATCTGATGGCGTCGTTCGACAGAGTCCGGCGGGAGCTCGTACCGGACACGGTGGCAATCCAGAAGTACGACATCCGCAGGCCCGATTCAGAAGGCGGCGGCTTCGAGGTGCGCTTCTGGAGCCCGGTGAACTCACCCGTGTTTGGTCCCGACGGCAGGCTCGCGTGGATCTTCAATCGTGTCGAGGACGTCACCGAGTTCGTCCAGCTCAAGGAACTGGAGTCTGCCCAGAAGCAGCTGACCGCCGAGCTCCAGCAGCGCACGACCGAGATGGAGGTCGAGCTGTTCGACCGTTCCCAAGAGCTGCAGATTCTCAATCGCGAGCTGCAGGCCGCCAACAAGGCCAAGAGCGTGTTCCTGGCCAGCATGAGCCACGAGCTGCGGACGCCGCTCAACGCGATCCTCGGCTTCTCCGAGCTGCTCATCGACGACAACGCCGATCACTTCCGTCCCCAGGCGAGGAAGCAATTTCTCGAGCAGATCCACAGCAGCGGCGAGCATCTCCTTGGCCTGATCAACGACATCCTCGACCTGTCCAAAGTCGAAGCGGGCCAGATGCAGCTCCGATACAGCACCGTGCCGGTGGCGGCGGCTGTTGGCGAGGCGGTGGCCATCACCGAACCGATGGCGGCGAAGAAGCAGATCAGCATTCACGCGGACAGTACGGGCGCCGGCGACCTCGTCGTGGATACGGGCAAGCTCAAGCAGATGCTCTTGAACCTCCTCACCAACGCGATCAAGTTCACGCACGACGGCGGCACGGTCACAGTCACCGCGACGCGTCTCCCCAGATCTGTGGAGATCGCGGTGGCGGACACAGGGATCGGGATCGCCGAGGCTGACCGCGGTCGGATCTTTCGCGAGTTCCAGCAGCTGGAATCGGATATCGACCGCCCCCAGCAGGGGACCGGACTCGGCCTCGCCCTCACTCGCCGGTTTGCCTTGCTCCACGGCGGCGACGTCCGTTTCGAAAGTGAGGTCGGCAAGGGCAGCGTCTTCACCATCAGCCTTCCGCTCCCGGCTGTAGATGCGAAGCCGGCCGCGGGCGCGGAACGGCCGCTGATTCTCGTGGTCGAAGACAACCCGATCGCCGCCAGGCTCGTCACGCACATCGTCGAGCGCGGAGGCTTTCGCGCCGAGGTGGCGACCACCGGCAGCGAGGCACTGAGGAAGGCTCAGGAGCTTCGTCCGGTGGCGATCACCCTGGATATCCTGCTGCCGGAGATCGATGGCTGGGAGGTGCTCGCGCGCCTCAAGCACGATCAGGCCACGAGCCAGATCCCCGTTGTGGTGGTGAGCCTCGTCGACAATCCCGATCTGGGCATCGCGCTTGGGGCGCTGGATTATTTCGTCAAGCCCGTTCGCGCTGCCGATCTCCTCGCGCGCCTCAAGAGCCCGAGCATCACCCGGACAAGCGGCCGCGATGCGATCCACGTGCTCGTGGTGGATGACGAGGCGGCCAACCGCGACATGCTGGTCGGGGTTCTCGAGCCGGCGGGTTTCCGGGTTATCGCGGCGAGCGGCGGGGAGGAGGGCATACGCCTTGCCAGGGACGGCCACCCCGACGTTGTGCTCCTCGACCTGATGATGCCCGACGTCACCGGTTTCGACGTCGTCGAAGCCCTGCGTTCAGATGCTGCCACGGAGCAGATCCCGATCCTGGTCCTCACGGCGAAGGACCTGACAGACGCCGACAAGCGCCAGCTCAATGGGCACGTCTCGACGGTGCTCAGCCGCCGCTCCACCGGCACCGCCGATCTCCTGGGCCAGCTGCAGCAGGTCGTCGCATCGCGGCCGCCGGCGAGCTGACAACCGGAGATCCTGGCCGCCTAATCCTTCGTGGCGGCCGCAATGAACTCTGCGATGCGGGTCGCAAAGGTGCGCACGTCAATCGGTTTCGATATGAAACCGGCGCACCCGGCCGCCAGCGCGTCGCTTCGATGCTGCAGGCTCGTGTGGGCGGTCATCGCAACCACAGGTATAGGCGTGGTGGGCGACATGGTCTTGAGCAGCCGGGTCAGCGACAGCCCGTCCCTCCCGGGCAGCTCGATGTCCATCAGGATGAGGGCCGGGGTGAGGGTCTTCAGCCGCTCGAGGGCCTGGCTGGCCGTGCTCGCCACCTCGACCTGATAGTCCGGTTCGAGCACCGCGCGGACAAGGAGCTGATTCGCCGCGTTGTCCTCGACCACGAGTATCAACGGCTTTGAGGTCACTGGCCGTTTAGTCTGGCATCTGTCCTCGCCCGGCCTACGGCAGGCGTCGTTGGCGGCAGAAAATCGCGCACCTGCCGGCCGAAGCTTCGTGTGTCGATCGGCTTGGCGATGTAGCCGGCGCAGCCGGCGGCCAGCGTCTGTTCACGATCGCCGGTCATCGCATGTGCGGTCAGCGCGACGATGGCGATTCGCGCCATGGCGGGATCGGCCTTGAGCTTGCGCGTGAGCGAGAGGCCGTCCATGCCGGGGAGCTGGACATCCATGAGGATCAGGTCAGGGGTTCGCGCGCGCAGGCGCTCCATCGCCTGTTCGGAGTTGGCGGCCAGATCGACCGCGAAGCCCTCTCGCTCCAGCACCGATGCGGTCAGGAGCTGGTTGACCTCGTTGTCCTCGACCACGAGGATGAGGGGCGCCTGGCTCATGCCTCGATCGCCCCTGGAGCGGTCACCTGCCGGAGCAGCTCGATGAGATCTGGCGCACCGGTGTTGCCTTTCTGAAGTATGTTCGAGACGCGGCCGTTCAGATGTCGCTTGTCGGCTTCGGTCAGGTTTTTGGCGGTGAGCACCATGATCGGCGTCTTCGACGTCGCCTGGTCCGAACGCAGCGCCTCGACGACCTCGAAGCCCGACACCTCGGGCATGAGCAGGTCGAGCAGCACGAGGTCGGGACGCCGGGTGCGCGCCAGCTCGATCGCCTCTCGGCCGCCGCGGGCTGGAATGACGGCGAAGCCCGCCGGCTCGAGGACCTCCGTGAGCCAGTCGCGACTGGCGCGCTCGTCGTCGACCACCAGGACCTGGGTGCGGTGGGGGGCGCCGTTCCCGCCGAAGCTGAAACGCCGGAGCCGGTTGATCAGCTCGGGAGCGGGCACGGGCTTGACGAAGTAATCCACCGCGCCCAGCGCGATCCCGAGCTCGGGGTTGTCGACAACGCTGATCACTATGACGGGGATGGCGCTTGTGACCTCGTCCTGCTTGAGGCGCGTGAGCACCTCCCAGCCGTCGAGCCCGGGCAGCAGGATGTCGAGGGTGATAGCGGCGGGCTTCACCTCGCGGGCCCGGCGCACAACGTCCGTCCCGCTGCGGATCAGCTCGGCTCGGAAGCCAGCGCGCTCCAGCTGCCGGGCCAGCAGCTCGGCCGCGGGTGGATCGTCTTCCACGACGAGTACCAGGGGCGCAGTCACATCACCTTTGCCACGTCCGATTTGGGAGTCGAGCGATTCGGCGCCTCGGCGTTCTGGCGTCACCCGCAGGGGCATGCGAATCGTGAACACGCTGCCCTTGCCGGGCTCGCTTGCAACTCTCACATCACCACCATGCAGTCGAGCGAAGCGTCGCGTGAGCGTGAGCCCCAGGCCCGTGCCCTGCTGCTGCCGATCGACCCCCGCATCGACCTGTTGGAACTCGTGAAAGATCCGTGATTGGTCCGACTCGGCGATGCCGATTCCGGTGTCCGCGACCGAGATCTCGGCCGAGTCGGCGAGTCGCTTGCCTGAGATTCGCACCACACCCTGCTCGGGCGTGAACTTGATCGCGTTGGAGACCAGGTTCAACAGCATCTGCTTGAGCTTGCCGGCGTCCGCCTCGATCTCGCCAAGGCCGCTGACCTCCGCCTCGAGGCGGATCTGTTTCTGGGCCGCGAGCGGTTCCACGGTATTGCGGACCTGGTCGGCCAGGTCGGAGATCGACACCATCTGGAGCCGCAGCTCCATCTGGCCTGCCTCGATCTTGGAGAGGTCGAGGATGTCGTTGATCAGCCCGAGCAGGTGCTTGCCGCTCGAATGGATCTGCTCCAGGAATCTCAGCCGCGTGGCGGGCGGGTGCTGTCCTTCGCGCGCGTCGATGAGCAGCTCCGAAAAGCCGAGGATCGCATTCAACGGCGTCCTCAGCTCGTGGCTCATGCTCGCCAGGAACATGCTCTTGGCCTTGTTCGCCTCCTCCAGCTGCGAGTTCGTCTCCTGCAGTCGCTCGAGCAGCCGGGCCCGGTCGAGGGCGGCGGCAACGGCGGTCATGAACTGCTGGACGCGGTTGATCTCGTCCGTGCCGAAACCCGGCGTGAATGGGCCGGCGAGCACCGCCAGCCGGCCGCCGTCGCTCACCCCGCCGATCTGCAGCAGCAGGAGCGAGATATCCCGGTGGTCGAGCTCGATGTGCTGCACGCCCGGGTTCAGCCGTGCGATCGCTCGCTTGATCTGCTCAGCCGCCTCGGGATCCAGCCCGCGGGAGGCGAGCAGGCTGCCGTCGGCTTCGAAGGCCACCGCCGACCCGCCGCCCGCGAGCCTCATCGCCCAGTCGAGCGCCCGGCTGGCGAGGGTGGCCCGGCTCTCCTTCAACAGCAGCATGTCTTGCATGAACGCCCGCAGGCCCTCCTCCTCCGACGAGCGCCACTCGCGGCGAAGCCAGGCCGGCGGCGCGAAGCTGGCGTAGAGGAGCGGGACGATCGCGAGCACGATCAGCTGGATCGCCAGCTGCACGCCCTGGTTGGTCCCGGCGGCGCCGGCTCCGACCGCAAAGATCAGGATCGCGACGATTCCCGCGAAGCCCAGGCTCAGCGAACGCAGGCGCCAGGCCTGCACGGCCGGCAGATCACGGGCGACGAGCCAGAACCGGACGATGGGCTCGACCACGATCGCAGACCAGATGAGCACCAGCACGATCCCTGCGGCGGCCTCGACGCCGACCGGCACCGCCTTCGACGAAGCGAGGTAGCGCACGGCCAGGAATAGACCACCGGCAGCCGCCACGGCCACGACCGCGACGGCATGCCAGCGGTTGGGAAGGGGTATCAGCGATGCGCGATAGCGAAGGAGGGCGTATCCGCAGCCGACGAATGCGATGAGGCTGATCTCCGACACCAATGGGGGCGTGAAGTGCAGGAGCGCTGGGATACGCCCGAGCAAAGAAACGGACGCGAGCAAGACGATGGCCAGGGCGAGGTAGCCGAGAGAGCCGCCCCGGCGCCTCGCCCAGCCGATTCCGACCGCGACGCCAAGAAGGACGAACGCGAGCGCGTCCATGTTTTGCATGAAGGCGATAACGCCGTTCACCAGGTCATCTCAAGCGGCTCCGAGTCGGTGGATGGCAGGGATCTCGCCGGTGAACAGGCTGACGAGCTGAGGGTCCCACTGCCTGCCGGCCCCGCCGGTGAGGATCGCGATCGCTTCTCGCTCCGACAGGCGGGACCGGTAAGGGCGGTCGTTGGTGAGGGCGTCGAACGCATCGCACACGGCAACGATCCTGGCCAGCAGCGGGATCGCCGTGCCCCGTAAGCCGTCTGGGTAGCCTCGACCATCGAACGCTTCGTGGTGATGGCGCACGATGGGCAGAAGATCGGAGCCCGAGCGCAAGGGGCGGACGATGTTCTCACCGATTTCGGGATGTGCGCGCATCAGCACCAGCTCGTTGGCGTCCAGTGGGCCGGGTTTGAGCAGAACGGCGTCCGGGACCCCGATCTTGCCGATGTCATGGATGATCCCGCCGCGATACAGGGCGTCGAGGTCCTCTTCTGGCAGGCCCATACGCGAACCGAGGTACCGCGCCGACTCGGCAACACGATTTGTGTGCCGTTCCGTGTACGAGTCCTTGGCCTCCACAGCGGCAGCGAGGCTGTAGATGACCTGCTCGGCGCTGTCCAGCCGGTCGTACACCGTCTTCAGCCGCAAGGCCGAGCGGACCCGAGCGACCAGCTCGAGGCGCTCGACCGGTTTCGACATGAAGTCGTCCGCTCCCGCCTCCAGGGCCTGGACGCGGTCCTCCGAGCGGTCGAGCGCCGTGATCATCACCACCGGCACGAGCCGAAGCCTCGGATTGGCCTTGATCCGCTTGCACACCGCGTAGCCGTCCATGCCTGGCATCTGGACGTCGAGGAGAACGAGGTCGGGCGCGGCGGACTCGATCGCCGCGAGCGCGCTGGGGCCGTCACCGGCGAGCCGGACCCTGCACTCCACATCGGCCAGACAGGCTTCGATGAGCTCGCGGTTCGCTGCGCTGTCGTCGACCACGAGCACGGTCGGCAGCATCCTGGAGCTCTTCGTCTTCGACTGCGGGCGCCCCACTTCAACCTGGCCTGGGCGATCTCGCCTCACCCATGCGGCCGGGGTCAAGGCGGCCACGAATTGGGTGGCGCTGTCGAAGCGCTGGAGCGGCGACTTGGCCAGCGCTTTACGCAGGGCGTCCTCAACGTGGCTCGACAGCTCGCCGGCCAGCTCGCGTGTCGGCGGAACCTCCTTGTTGATGTGCGACAGGAGCACGGCCGCCGGCGTGTCGGCTTCGAATGGAACGCGGCCCGTGAGCATCTCATAACCGACGATCGCGAACGAGTAGCGGTCAGAGGGCGGACCGATCGGTTCGCCGGCGCCCTGCTCCGGAGACATGTACTCGGGCGTCCCCATCACGGTGCCGCTGGCGGTGAGCTTGCGTACCGAGTCGGCCATCTTCGCCAGGCCGAAGTCGGCCAGCACCGGCGTCCCGTCTCGGTGGATGAGGATGTTCGACGGCTTGATGTCTCGATGCAGCACGCCCTGGGAATGCGCGTGGTCGAGGGCGCTCGCGATCGGCCTCATGATCCTGACGACCTCCTCGAGGTCCATCGGCCGGCCGAGGCGATCAGCCAGCGTGCCGCCTTCCACGAGCTCCAGGACGAGATAGGTGATGCCGCTTTCCTGGCCGAAATCGAAGACGTTCAGGATGTTCGGGTGCTTGAGGCGGGCGATCGACCGAGCCTCCTGCTGGAAGCGTTCGCGGTAGTCCTCCTCCTCGGCGAAGAAATCGGGCAGGACCTTGATTGCTACATCCCGATCGAGGAGGGTGTGGTGGGCCCGGTAGACGGTCGCCATGCCGCCGCGCCCGATGCGGGCGACGATGCGGTACGGACCCAGCGCAAATCCCTCCGGCAGGCTCACAGGTCCTCTTTCGCGCGCGCGACCATACCGACCAGGGGAAGGAGGAGGATGACGCGCCCCTGCGCGAGATAGGAGAGCCATGAGGCGGGCCCCTGGAACCAATCCCGGGCACCGTCCAGGAAGTTCGAATCCACCATGAGGAGCCCGGCTACGACGGCAGGTCCCGACATCAGCAGCAATGCGATCAGGAGCAACGCCAGGAGGGCCTCGGGGCGGGGCCCTGAGGCGACCTCGAGCTCCTGTGCATCTGACTGCGCGGGTCGCTGCAAGACGTTGTGGAAAAGAACTTTCGCCCCCATGGTTGTCGCCAACCCAGCGACCATTCGAGCCTATGCTCGGGAGGGCCCACAACCTCTACCAGGAGGGATGAATTAACGACCCAACCGGATGAATTTACATACCCGATTGGATGAAGTAATCGCTTAATCGGCCGCTACAGCCAGCCTTCGCGGGTCGCCTTGTGTGCCAGCTCGGTTCGATTCTCGACGTCTAGCTTCTGGAGCAGCTGCCGGACGTGGAACTTGACGGTGTTCGCACTGAGGTGAACCTTCTCGGCGATGTCCCGGTTGGAGTCGCCCTCCACCACGAGGGCAAGGATCTCCTTCTCCAGCCGGGTCAGGTCGGGTGCCGGCGACTTCGGGCCTGCACCCGCCTTCTGCAGCTGGTCATACATGGCGGCGTTGTCGATGGCGATGGCCGCTTCGCTGCCGAGGGCGTCGAGGAACTCCAGCCATTCCTGGTCGGGCTGCAGCTGGGCGCGATGGAATACTTCGAGCACGCCCGTGAGCTTTCCGCGCGCGATCAAGGGCACGGCGCCGTAGGACTTGAAGCCCTCTCGCGCAAAGAGCGACCGCCGCCGGAACTGGGTGAAGGCCCCCAGCGCGGTGACGGTCTCGATGCGGCGGCCGAGAATGGCGCTCCCCGGAAGCCCCTCGTCAACCGGCAGCCGGTAGTCGGGTATCGACGTCGACTGGAAGCCCGTGCTGGCGACCATGGCTAGGGTCCCGTCGGCCTCGTCGAGCATGAGCACGTCGGCGGCATCGATTGAGAGCCCTGCCGTGACCTGGTCGAGGATCACCCGGAGTGTCAAGCGGAGGTCGGGGCTGCCCGTGATGGCGAGGCCGACGCTTCGGAGCGCGGTCAGCCGCTCGAGGCGGCTGATGGCATCGACGTACAGCTGCGCGTTGTCGGCGGCCATGCCGGTGCGGTCGGCGATTTCCTGCAACCACCGGACGTCGTGTTCGGACAGCGGGCGCGACGTGCGCCGCTCGAAGAGCCCGAGTGTGCCCACCGTTGCTCCGCGGGCGCGCATCGGCACGACGAGCACGCCGAGAAACCTGACCGGCGAGGATAGCGGAGGCGGGTTCTTGCTGAGGTAGTCGCGGACGTCATCCCTGAGCATGCCGATGAACTCGTCGTAGGGCACGCTCGGGATCAGGACCGGCTCTCCTGTTTCGATCACGCGTGTGGATATCGTGAACGAGGGCGAGCTCGGCGCGAGTTGCATGTCCTCGATATATCGGGCGATCACAGGATCCGCGTCATTCGCCGCCACCACCCGGACTGTGCGTGGGTCCTTGTTGATGAGGGCGGCCACCCACGTCCCCCCCGGCCGCAGCCGGCTCAAGGTGCCGGTCACCGTCGTGAGGATGGCCTGAGGATCGAGCCTGGTGGCGGCAAGCTGGTTGGTGACCTCGGCCAGAGCGTCGTCGCCGTAGTGCGGGCGCGGCAGCCTTGCGTCGGTCAGGATCCTGGTCACGTCCGCCAGGGTCACCAATACGCGCCCGACTGCACCCGAACCCGTGATCTCCGGGACGGCGTCGGCCTGGAGCCAGACCTCGGCGCCGTCGGGTCTCGTCGCGTGGGCCACTACTGCCAGTTCCGGCTTTCCGCTGCGGACCGCGGCCAGCGCGGGGTGAAGGTTCTCGGCGTCTGGCCAGCCGGCCGCGTCGGTGCGGGACCAACCCGCGTCGGCCGCGCGCGAACCGATGATGTCGCCTTCCGATGCAAAACCCAGAATGTCGAGCGCGGCCTGGTTGGCTCGCACGACGCGGCCCCCGCCGTCGTAAGCGATCCGGGCGCCGGGGAAATCGCCGAATTCAGGTACTGGCCCCGGGCCGGAGGTATCGCTCACCCTTTTGGAACCAACGGAGTCATGCGGCTTTAGGGAAACAGGGCGAAAAGCAGTTGATTAAAGCCCATGTGACTGAAGGGGAGGATACCCCACGGGGCACAAATTCCAGTCGACCCTGGCACTTCAAGGCGTCAAGGTTGAATGAGCCGATAAGCTGCACGACGAGATGAAGAGGGCTGCAGCTTTTCAGGGGGCCGAGCTGGAGGCCGCCTTCGGCCGGGCGAAGGCGGCCGGCGGGTATGTCGGCGACGTGCTGCGCAGCGACCTTCTGAGCGTCGGTGTCTACGTCCTCGCGGCGGGGGGCACCGACAGCCAGAAGCCGCACGACGAGGACGAGGTGTACTTCGCGGTCCGGGGTCGCGCGAAGTTTCGAGTCGGCGCCGCGGACCACGACGTTCAGCCAGGCAGCCTTCTTTTCGTGCCCGCGAAGGAGCCTCATCACTTCCACCAGATCGAACAGGAGCTCGTGCTGGTGGTCTTCTGGGCGCCACCCCACTAAGGAGTGATCGCGCCCGGGGCGGGTTCCGCGAAGGATCCCGACGTTTCCTGGTTTTCAGAGTCCGACAGCGCCGTAGGGGGCACCAGGACGAGCGGCAGAGCGATCAGCACCACGGCCGGGATCGCCCAAATGGCGGCGGCGTAGCCATATCGCGCCGCGGCCAGGCCGAGGAGCGTTCCGCCCAACGACGCGCCGAGGTCGATGCCGCTGTTCCAGAGCGCGCTGATGGAGTTGCGGTGGGCGCTCGATCCGCGAGCGGTCATCGCCAGGTACGCGGCCGTCTGCACCGCGCCGTACCCGGTGCCGAAGGCGAGCGCGGCCAGGATGACGACGAGAGGGTTGGCGCGTGAGGCGAGCGCGATAAGCCCCACCAATGTGACTGCGATCCCGCCCAGCAGCACCAGGCGGCCTGGTCGCCGATCACCGAGGACTCCCGCCAGCCAGCGGCTGGCCGCCCGGGCGGCGCCGGCGACGAAGAGGAATACGGCCGCGGAGCCGATCCCGGCCGCCGGCAGGGCGACCGGCGCAAACGTGATGACGGCGCCGAAGCTGCAGCTCACCAGCACGAATCCGACGAAGAGGAGAAGCAGGCCTGGCCTGCGGAACGCGGCGAGGGGGTTGGACGAGGCTGCTTGCGATGGCGCGGCGCGGGGGGGCAGCTTGAAGACGAGAAGCGCCCCCGCTAGCCCTATCACGAAAGCGATCAATGCGTCGGCGTCGACGCGCCCGGCATCGAGGAGGGTGACCGCTACGGAGGGCAGCACGATGCCCGGCACGCTCAGCGCGAGTCCGAAGTAGCCGATCGAGCGCCCGCGCCGTTCGGGCGCGGAGAGCTCCCCTACGAGCGCGACTGAGACGACGATGGCGACACCCATGCCGAGCCCGCGCGCGGCGGCCGCGGCGAGCATCACCCATGCCTCCGGCTGCGGAAGCACATAGACCAGGCTCGGCACGGCGGTCATGAGCTGGCCTGCAACCAGCAGGCGTGATGAGGACCACCGCGACATCAGCCATGGCGTGATCAGCTCGCCCGCGACGGCCCCCACGAAAAGCGCGGCCGTGCCTGCGCCCGCGGCGCCGTGCGGGCCCGCCCGCTCCATGAGCACCGGCACGACCGGCAGCAGGATGTTGAAGCTGATCGCAATCGCAGTCGCGATTCCCGCCAGCACCAAAGACGGATTGGCGAAGCCGGATTGGAAGCGGGCTATGGCTGTGGGTCCATCCGGCAGTGCCGCGTGTGGCTGGGCGGTGCGGGCTGCATGTGAGTCTGGACGAAGTCGGTCGGGTTCACGAACCGGTACGGAAACGCCGGGAACCCTTCGCAGCGCGAGGGCGGCAGCGCGCCACGCCAAGCATCGGCCTCGTAGTCGCCGCTGAAAACCGCGAAGTGGAAATGCGTGCGAGAGCCCATGTCCGCAATGTCGGCAAAGACCTCGCCCTTCTTGACGGCCGTGCCGACCCGGAAACCCGGCCGCGGCCAAACGTGCCAGTACTGCGTGATCACGATTCCGGTGAGCATTTCGTGGCGGATGAGGACGCCGCCGCGAAACGTAGGGTCGACGATGTAGCCGATGATCACCCCGTTGGCTGCCGCCATCACCGGCTGGATCCCGGTCTGGATGTCGACGCCGGTGTGCAGCCAGATCACGCCCGTGGCCGTGCAGCGACGAAGCACGGTGCCGTCGCAGTAGCGCCACTCGCTGCCGAATCCCAGGCAGTGCGGCTCCCACGTCGGCAGCGGGTACTGGAAGTAGATCGCCTTCGCCGCGTCTGCCGCGAGCGCTCGAGCGGCCGAGATGATGTCAGGAGGGGGCGACGGCGTCGGCGAGAGCGCCCACATCGTGGTGAACGCGATCGCGCCCGCCATCGGCGCCTTCGAGAGCACGCGGATCACGCGAAGAGATTAGGCCGTGCGGATGATGGCCGGCAGCGCGTGGGCGTCGAGAATCAATTCGGCCATCAGCTCACCCAGCACGGGCGCAAATTTGAATCCATGCCCGGAGCAGGCGCTGAGCACGGTGACGCCGGGCAGGTCGGTTGGGGACCTGGCGATGAACCTTTCGTCGGGCGTGTTCGTGTACATGCAGACGCAGGCGTCGATGACGGTGGCGCCAACCCCGCGAAGGTTGTCGCGCGCGAAGTCGCGGATCGGCTTCAGGTCGGCCTCGCCGACCTGGCGGTCGATGGAGTCGGGATCGGTTTCGGTCCCCTCGTGGTGCACGCCGAGCTTGATGCTGCGGCCGTCGGTGGAAGGCAGGCCATAGCGAAAACGGCCGCCCGGAAGCTCGCGGATGAAGATGGGAAACCGTCCCGGCGCAAAGGCAGCGGGGTCGTCGACAGCGAGCCAGGCCAGCACCTGGCGTTCAACCTGGAGAGGCAGGCCGAGTTGAGGCAGGAGCTTCGGCGTCCATGCCCCGGTTGTAATGAGTACGTGCTCGGCGGCAAACCGGCCGCGCGACGTCTCGATCACCACGACCCCATCGCCCGAAGGCGCGACCGCCGTCACCTCGGTCTCGGACAGCACCCGGGCTCCCAACGCCTCGGCGCGCGCGGCAGCGGCGGCCACGGAACGCTCGGGCCGCAAGAAGCCGGCCTCGTCCTCGCGCACCGCAACCTCGCCTCGCTCGAGGCGGTGCTGCGGATGAAGGCGGCCCATCTCGGACGCGTCGAGCAAGCGGTGCGGAAGTTCATTCTGGCGCGCGCTGGCCAGCACGCCGGTCACGAGCTTGCCATCCTGCAGGCCGATGGCCAGCCCTCCGGTGAGCGTGAGGAGCTCGGCGCTGGACTCCGCTTCCAGCTGCCGCCACAACCGGCCGGCGCGATGCAGGAGCGGCACATAATCGGGGCTTTCGAAGTACGCGGTCCTGAAGATGCGGGTGTCGCCGTGTGACGAGCCGCGGTCGTGGCCGGGCCGGAAGCGCTCGAAGCCGACGACCCTGGCTCCACGTGCGGCCAATCGCCACGCGGCCATGGCGCCCATCGCGCCGAGTCCGACGATGGCGACGTCGGCGCCGGTACGGGTCATGTAGCCGGTGGCCTGCCTCCGGCGCGCGGCCGCCGGAGACGCTGGCCCAGAAGCCGCGCGCATTCGCGCATCAAGTCCAGGATCTCGTCCTCGATGTCGACCTCGCCCTTGCTGGCGCCGCACAGCGTGCCGAAGAACTTGCCGTCGGATGCGAAGACCGGGTACGACACGAAGGTCCGGATTTCCAGCAGACGAGCCACGCTGCTCTTCGGAAAGGCCTTCGGCACGTTCTTCGAGTAGTTGGGGGCGCCCTCGACCACGAACCGGCACACCGCCTCGGACCAGGGCAGCGTGACGCCTTCCGGGATGTGGAAGATCTGGCTCGCGTTGTAAGAGAAGACGATGAGCTGCTCGTCTTCCTTCAGCCTCGTTTCGGCGAGATAGGTCGAGCTCAGACCTGTCAGCTGGGCCAGGCGCTCGAGGAGTGCCCTGGCGACCGTCTCGAGGTCCTCGCCCGCGGCGGCCACTTCGGCCAGCAGCTCGCGGGCGGTGGGTGCCATCAGTGATCGATAAGCTACTTCTTCCGCTCGAGGACGATCACGGGGATCTTCCTTGTGGTGCGCTTCCGGTAGTCGTGGAAGCTGGGGTTGATGTCGGCGTGCTGCACGTAGAGCCGTTCGTGTTCGTCGCCCTTGGGGATGCGGGCGTGGGCGTTGAACTTCTGCCCCAGGATCTCGACGGTCACGTCCGGGTGCGCGACCAGGTTGTGGTACCAGGACGGGTGGGTGGGCGCGCCTCCTTTTGACGCGACGATCACGTAGTGGTCGCCGTCGCGCGTGTACACGAGCGGGTTCTCACGGGTGACGCCAGACTTCGCACCCTTCGTGGTCAGGATCAGGACGTCCCGCCCAACGAAGGGGCCGGACGTCGCCTTGCCGCCGTGCGCGCGCAGGTCGGCGATGAGGTCGCGGTTGAAATCTGCAAATGAGCTCACGGGTCATGGAACCCGTATCGAACCGGTCACATTCCGGACGGTCACGGCCCGAGCAGGTAACCAAGGCGGCGGGGCAGCCGAGCGAGCGCTCCGGCCAGCGGACTCGGATTCCGGCCCTGCTCCTCTGCGGTGTCCTTGGCGATGATCGCCCTGCGCACGACGGCCGCGCCGAGCGCGCGCATTGGTTGGGGCGGGAACTCTCGGGTCCTGGCGTTGACCATCGGCAGGCGCAATTCATCGGTGTCCGCTCCGGTGATGAGAGCGGCGAGCACGCGACCGGCGAGGTGTGAGGGAGCCACGCCATTGCCCGTGTAGCCGAGCGCGTAGTGGACGTGCGGCTCGATGCTTCCAAACGCAGGCAGGTGCGTCGGGGAGACGTCGATCGGCCCGCCCCACGCATCGACGATGGGGACTTCGGCGAAGGTCGGGAAGAGGAGCCGGAAGCCCTCAGCCGCCTCCACCACGGCGCGCTTGTCCCGAGTGAAGGAGTCGCCGATCGTCGTGCCGCCGCGTCCGCCACCCCCGCCGAAGGCGATGCGGCCGTCGGGCGTGGTCCTGAAATATCGCACGGACGTGCGCAGGTCGCTGACCAGCTCGCCGCCCGTCCAGTTGATGGCCTGGAGGCGTTCAGGCGCGGGAGCGGTGAGCACCATGTAGCTGCTCCACGCCACGATGCGGCGCCGAAGCCCGGGCCAGCCGGTCGCCCAAGCGTTGAGTGCGAGCACCGAATGGGGAGCTCGCACCCCGCCTCGCGGCGTGACGGCCACCGCCGGCGGACCCGGCTCCAGCCGCGTCACCGTGGTGCTTTCGTGTATGGTCACGCCCCGCTCGAGAAGGACTCGACGCAGGCCTTGGACCAGGCGCGCCGGCTGCACCGAGGCCCCGTCTCGCATGAAGGCTCCGCCACGGAACGCCGGCGAGTCGCAGGTCGCACGGACCTCCTCAGCCGTGAGCTCTCGGAGCTCGGCGGCGGCGCCCACCTCTCGCGCCAAATGAACCATGTGCTCGCAGACCGCGAGGTGCTCCGCCGCGGTCGCCGTGTACACATAGCCGGCGTGCTTGAACCAGGCGTCGACGCCATGCGCCGCGCAGAACTCGCCGATGGAATCGATGCTCCTGGAGATCGCCCGGCACGCGCGTACGGCCGGCTCCGCGCCAAATAGAGGAACGAGGCTGTCCAGCTCGTCCCACCAGCCGCTCGCAAACCCGCCGTTGCGCCCGCTCGGGCCGCCGCCGCAGATGTCCTGCTCAAGGATCACGACGCCGAGGTTGGGGTTGGCTTCCGTGAGAAAGTACGCGGTCCAGAGGCCGGTGAACCCACCGCCGACGATGACCACGTCGGTGTCGACGTAGTTGGTGAGGGGCGGGCAAGGGACTCCCGGCTCCGCGGCCAGCGCCTCCCGCAACCACCAGCCGCGCTGTGCTCCAGGGGTGAGCGCCTCGCCGGTGAGGTTGAGCCTGTCGATCCTGGAAGGAGCCGGCACTCCGCAAAGTGTGGCAACTCTCGTATGCGAGACTGAACCCGGTGGTGTCGCATTCGACCGTCGCAGAGCTGCTCGACCACGGCTCCCCCGACCATCCGGCCCTAACCGTCCCGAACCGCGTCACCCTCACCTATGCCCGCCTGCGCGAGCTCACGGATGAGGCGGCCCTGATCCTCGCGTCGCACGGCATAGGCAGGGGCGAGCGCGTGGCGATGGTGTTCCCGAACAGCCTCGAATCTATCCTCTTCTTTCTCGCGGCTTCGATGGTCGGCACCGCCTGCCCGCTCAACCCCGCCTACAAAGAGGACGAGTTCCGCTTCTACCTGGAGGACGTAGGCGCGCGATTCCTCCTCGTACCGCCTGGCGAGGGCGAGACGGCACGCCGAGCGATGCCCGCCGGCGGCGCAGTGATCGACGCGAACCTCGACGGGGATGGCCGGCTGCGGATGAACGGTGGGGCGCCGAGCAGGCGCGTCGACTCGCTCGATGGTTCATCGGCCGCCGACATCGGACTGGTGCTGCACACGAGCGGGACGACCAGCCGCCCGAAGCGGGTCCCACTTCGCCACGACAACCTCACCGCCTCGGTCGCGAACATCATCTCCACCTACGCGCTCGGCCCAGAGGACGTCTCGCTGTCCGTCATGCCGCTGTTCCACGTCCATGGCCTGCTTGCCTCGGCGCTCGCCACCTTCGGCTCGGGCGGCACCGTGGTGGCGCCAGATCGGTTCAGCCCTCTGGGCTTCTGGCCGCTCATGCAGGCGCATCGCCCGACCTGGTTCACCGCCTCGCCGACGTCGCATCAGCTAGTGCTGGCCCGGCTGCGGGAGAATCGGCCCTCCGGCACCGAGCGCCTCCGGTTCGTGCGCTCCTGCAGCTCGGCTCTCTCCCCGGCGCAGATGGCATTCATGGAGCAGCGCTTAGGCGTCCCGGTCCTGGAGGCGTACGGCATGACGGAGGCGAGCCACCAGATGTCGTCGAACCCGCTGCCGCCCGATCCGCGATTCCCGGGCTCGGTCGGCCGCGGCACCGGCGTCGACATCGCGATCTTCGACGATGCCGGCGCGTCGTTGGCACCCGGGAGCGCGGGTGAGGTCGTCATCCGCGGCGCGAACGTGATGCGCGGGTATGAAAACAACCCGGAGGCAAACGAGAAGGCATTCGTCGATGGGTGGTTTCGCACCGGCGACCAGGGCACCCTCGATGACGCCGGCTACCTGAGGCTCATCGGCCGCATCAAAGAGCTCATCAACCGTGGCGGCGAGAAGATCGCGCCTCGCGAGATCGACGAGGTGCTCGAAGGCCACCCCGCCGTCAAGGAGGCCGTCGCCTTCGGCGTGCCTCACCCGACCTGGGGTGAGGAGGTGGAAGCGGCCGTCGTGCTCGTCGCGCCGGCCACGGAGAAGGAGCTGTTGGCCTACTGCCGCAACCGGCTGGCTGATTTCAAAGTTCCCAGGCGGCTGCACATCGTCGAGTCCATCCCGCGCACGCCCACGGGAAAGGTCCAGCGCCGGTTCGTAGCGGAAAGCCTCACGCGGGCGTGAGGCTCGCAATCTTTGGCGCGGGCGCGATCGGTGGGTTCCTCGGCGCTCGGCTGGCGCGCGCCGGCGTCGACGTCGTCCTCATCGCCCGCGGACCTCACCTGAAAGCGATGCAAGAGTCGGGTCTCCGGGTTATCGATCGAGAAGGCGACTGGACCGTGCGCGTGGACGCGACGGACGACTTCGCTGCGATGCGCGATGCGCACGCGGTCTTCGTTACCGTCAAGGCGCACAGCCTGCCCCCAGTCGCCGAACGGCTGGCGGCCAACCTCGGAGACGAGACCGCCGTGATCAGCGCCCAGAACGGGATCCCGTGGTGGTACTTCCAGCGCTATGGGGGGGAGCTCGAAGGCATCCATCTCGAGACCGTCGACCCGGGCGGGCTCGTCGCCCGAGCCATCGATCCCCGCCGGGTCATCGGGTGCATCGTCTATCCCTCCACCAGCCTCGTGAGCCCAGGCGTCGTGCGACACGTGGAGGGTGAGAGGTTCTCACTCGGCGAGCTCGACGGCAGCCAGAGCCCGCGGTGCGTCGAGCTGTCCCAGGCGCTTGTGAGCGCCGGGTTGAAGGCGCCGGTGCAAACGAAGATCCGCTCCGAGCTGTGGCTCAAGCTCCTGGGAAACGCGGTCTTCAACCCCCTCAGCGCCCTCACCCGCGCCACCCTGGGCGACACCGCCGCATCGCCGCTCGTGGCGGAAGTGGTGCGCGCGTCGATGGAGGAGGTCGACGCTGTAGCACGGCGCCTGGGGATCGAGATCCAGCTTTCCATCGACCAGCGCATCAAGGGCGCCGCACGGGTGGGCGACCACAAGACCTCGATGCTGCAGGACCTCGAAGCCGGCCGGCCGATGGAGATCGACGCGCTGACCGGTTCGGTCGTGGAGCTGGGCGACCGGCTCGGCATCCCGGTCCCGCACCTCCGGACGCTCTACGCCGCGGTCAAGCTGCTCCAGGCCACGGCCACCGGGTAGGGCTCTTCAATCGGGCATCCACTGCGACGAGCGGCTCTTGTGGCCGATCGCCCAACGCAGCGTTTCGAGGACCTCTTCGAGGTGGTCTCGCATCGCCGCATCCGCGGCCTCGGGGTCGTGGGCGACGATGGCGCTGAAGACCAGCTCGTGCTCGCGCAGTGATCGTTCCGTCCGTCCCGGCCGCAGCATCGTCTGGTACTGGAAGCGAAGGCTCTGCGACTTGAGCGTGCCGACCATCTGGCCCGCGATCGGGTTGCGGGCCGCGGCCCAGATCAGCTGGTGGAACCTCGGGTTCAGCTCCGAGTATCCGATCGCATCGCCGTTTGCGAAGCACTTGCGCATATCGACGAGCACACGTCTGAGCTCTCGGACATCGCTCGCGGTGGCTTTCGCGGCGGCCTGGCGCGCCAGCAGCCGTTCGAGGGCGGCGCGGACTTCCTCGATCTGCAGCGCCTCCTGGTCCGACACCAGACGCACGCGCGCGCCGCGATTGTGCTCGCGTGTCACAAGGCCTTCCTGGTCGAGCCGGACGAGCGCCGCGCGAACGGCCGTGCGGCCGGCGCCGAGCATCCTGGACAGGTTCGCCTCGACCAGCCGCTCGTTGGGCTGGAACCGGCCGGCGATGATCCCCTCCCGGAGGCGCCGGTAGGCCTCGATGCCGAGCTCGGCGGCAGGCCGGCGGCCCGGTTTGGACCCGGTGCTCCTGGCCCCCTTCGGAAGAGCGCTTCTTGCCACCGCTCAAATTATCGTCAATAATGTCGACAATCTGGCTCTGTAATTTAGGGGGCGAGTAACGATTGTGAGCAGGTTTCAGCCGTCACGATTGCTCTCGGCGGTCGGCGCCCTTCTTATCGTCGCCGCGTGTGGCGGCGGTACGAGTAGCGGCGGTGGGCTCGGTTCCGGCGACCTCCTGGTCGGCGTGATCGCGCCCTTCACCGGAGCTGATGCCGGTCTCGGACCCGCCTACTTCGCCGCCTGCCTGGCGGCCGCCCCCTCGATCAACAGCAATGGTGGCGTCGGCGGACGCCAGGTGAAGTGCCAGCAGTTCGACACCCGAGGTGAACCCGCAGACGCGGTGCCCGCGGCCAACCAGATGATCGCCAGCAACTCCAACCTGATGGCAGTGGTCGGGTGCACGTCCGACGAGGCGGCGACGGTCGCGCCGATCATCGATCGAGCGCACATCCCGATGTTCTGCATGACCGGGCAGTCGGAGTTCAACAAGACCACTCTCAAGTACTTCCACCGGCTCGTGCCGGCTGATGTGTATGACGCCTTCGCGATGGTGGGCAGCGCGCTTTACGGTCCAGGCCACGCGCCGTACAAGAAGGCGGCCCTGGTGTTCGGCGACGACATCGGCTCCCAGGCCTTCGTTGACCCGGCCACCAAAGCATTCACCAACCTGGGCGGAAGCATCGTCATCAACCAGCCGATCAAGCTGGGCGCTCCCTCGTACCGCACCGAGGTCGCCGCGATGCTGAAGACCAACCCTGACGTCATCCTGACCGAGGCTCTCGGGTCGGCCGGGACGTATCTGAAAGAGGTCAAGACGCAGAATGGCGGCAAGATGATCCCGTTCATCGGATCGTCAGCGACCATCGACCCTGTCTGGTTCCAGCAGGTCCGCGACGCGATCGGGATCGACGACCTGCTCAAGTACTACGCAGGCGTGGACCTCGGGTACACGTTCTCGGGGGCGGCCTACGCCGAGTTTCTCACCAACCTGAACGCCGCCGCGTCAACCTTTGCGGACGCGCCAAAGTACAAGCAAAGGGGATCCACGCTCCACCTGTATGACGGCATCATCATGACGGCGCTGGCGATGGTCGCGACCAACAGCGCGGACCGCACCGTCTACAACCCCAAGATCATCGAAATTGCCAACGGCACCAGCGGCGCGACGGTCGTCAACACATATAAGGACGGGGTCGCGGCTTTGAAGGCAGGCAAGTCGATCCGCTTCGAGGGCGCCGGCGGCCAGAACAACTTCGACCAGTACAACAACTCGCAATCGGGCTACATCCTGGTCGGCTACGACAAGGATGGAAACGAGGTCAGGGCCGGGTCGTTGACCCCCGATCAGACTTCGAAGCTCATCGCGGCAGGCGGATAACACGCAGTAAGAGCCAGGGGGGCCGGGCGCCGTGGACCTTTACGTAGCGGCGTTCGGCTTCGGCCTGGTAGGCATGTCGGTGATCGCGATCGCAGCGGTTGGCTTCACGATGCAGTTCGGCATCACCAACATGATCAACCTCGCCTACGGCGAGGTCATGATCTCGTCCGCCTACGTCGCCTACTACGTGAACAAAGCCGGGATCAGCATCTGGATCGGGATGCTCGCCGGGGCGCTTTTCGGCGCGGTGTTCTCGTTTCTACTAAACCGGATCGTTTACGCGCCATTTCTGCGTAAGGGCACGTCGCACATCGGGATGGTGATCGTCTCGCTGGCAGTTTCGCTCATGATCGCGAACCTGCTCCTGCCGATCGTCGGCTACTACAGCGTCTCCTACCAGGACACGACGGGGGGCTTGATCCGTGCCGGCGGACTCGTCTTGACCACCAACCAGATCGCGATCATCGGCGTCGCGGTCGTGCTGATGCTCCTGATCCACGGTCTGCTCAGGTACACGCGGTTGGGGAAGGCAATGCGGGCGACGGCAGCCAACCCGACCCTGGCTCGCAACTGCGGCATCCCAACTCAGCGCGTCGTTGACGCGGTCTGGTTGATCACCGGTGCGTTGTGCGGGCTTGCTGGCGTCGTGGCGGCCATGAACTCCGACTCATTCGCGATCGCCATCGGCCCGGGCTTTCTCATCACTGCATTGGCCGCGGCGGTTCTGGGCGGAGCAGGTCAGCCGTATGGCGCGATGATCGGGGCCGTCATCATCGGCATGGTCACGGAGCTGAGTGCCGCGGCCTGGGCACCCGAATACAAAGAGGTCGTCGCCTTCGGCATCCTGGTGGCGGTCATGGTGCTCCGCCCGCAGGGCCTGCTGGCGAGGCGCGGCGCACTGGCGGCGGCCGGATGAACTCTTATTACGCCGCCAACCTGCTCATCTACGCGGGCGTGGACATCATCGCCCTCCTCGCGCTCAACCTGCAGTTCGGACTCTCCGGCATCGTCAACTTCAGCTTTATCGTCTTTCAGGCCGTCGGCGCTTACACGGCGGCCGTACTTTCGCTTCCACCTGATACCGCCAACGGAGGCTTTCAGATCTACTTCGGCGGGTACCAGCTGCCGTTTCCGCTCCCGTGGATCGGGGGCGCGGTTGCCGGCGCGGTCCTGTCGATCCCGGTCGGCCTGGTGGTGCTCAGAAAGCTTCGCAGCGACTACCAGGCGATCGCGCTGCTCGTGCTCTCGATCATCACGAACGAGGTGATCACCAACGCGCGGCCGTTCCTCAACGGCGCTGCAGGCCTCGCCCTGGTGCCGCCGCCGCTGTCAGACCAGATCGACCCCAACACGCAGTCCTACCAGTTCCTGTACGTCGGCATCACGGCGGTATGTGTCGTGCTCGTCTTCGTGCTCGTGAATCGCGTCGTCAACTCGCCCTACGGACGCAGCCTGCGTGCGATGCGGGAACGCGAGATCGCCGCCATCGCCATCGGCAAGAACCCGGTCGAGCTCAAGTTGACCGTCTTCATCGTCGGCGGCGCCATCGCCGGACTCTCGGGCGCCATCCTGGTCGGCTTCATCCAGCTCTGGGCGCCTTCCGTCTGGCTCTATCCCGAAACCATCATCCTGTTCGCCGCCATCATCGTGGGCGGACGCGGCAACAACGTCGGCGCGATCCTTGGCGCCCTTCTCGTCCCTGTCGGCTTCGAGGAGGCGACGCGCTTCATCCCAACCACCATCGGGCCGCCGGGCCTGATCCCGGCCCTACAGTGGGTCGCGATCGGATTGCTGATCATCGGCTTCCTCTGGTTCCGCCCGGAAGGCGTGCGGCCTGAGCCCCGCCGCGTATTCGAAGGCGCTCCAGTGATCGAGGACGTGGACCATGCTCGCCGCAACTGAAGCGCCGGCTGCTGATCGTCCGCTCTTGATCGCGACCGACATCCACCGCCATTTCGAGGGACTTCACGCCGTCGACGGCGTCTCGATCGATGTGCCGGCGGGCAAGATCACCGGCCTCATCGGTCCGAACGGCGCCGGGAAGTCCACGCTCCTTGCGGTGCTCGCGGGCACGCTGCCCGCCTCGAGCGGCACCATCATCTTCGACGGTCAGGACGTGACGACCTCACCGGCTTACCGGCGCGCGCGCAGCGGGCTCGTGCGTACGTTTCAGCTGCCTTCGGAGTTCGCGCACCTGACCGTGCTCGAGAACCTGCTCGTGGCCGCACCCGAGAACCGCGGCGATTCGCTGTTCGGCGCGCTCAGGGGCAAGGGCTACTGGATCGAGGACGAACGCCGCCTCGTCGGACAGGCGCGCGCTCTGTTGAAGCGGTTCGCCATGAGCGCGAAGGAATCCGATTACGCCGGCAACATGAGCGGCGGCCAGAAGCGCCTGATCGAGATCATGCGCGCCCTGATGCTGAAGCCGCGCCTCCTGCTCCTCGACGAACCGATGTCGGGGGTGCACCCGAAGATCGTGCTCGAGATACAGCATTACCTGCAAGACATGCGCGCGGAGGGCCTCACCATCTTGATGGTCGAGCACGAGCTTCACATGGTCGAGCGCCTGTGTGACTCGGTGGTGGTGATGGCGCAGGGGAAAGTGATCGGCAGCGGGACGATGGCCAATTTGAGACGGCAGCGGGAGATTGTTGACGCTTACCTCGTCGGATAGGCTGGCCCACGTGGAGGCGCGGCCCGCCCCGAGCCTGCGGGCGGAAGGCATCACGTCGGGCTACGGCGGCGTGCCGGTGATCCGCGACGTGTCGATCTCGGTCGGGCCCGGCGAGGTCGTGGCGATCATCGGGCCCAACGGCGCCGGCAAGAGCACGCTCTTGAAGAGCCTCGTCGGAATACTCCGATTGAACAGCGGCCGCATCTGGCTCGGCTCCGACGACGTCAGCGGCAAGGCTCCGGAAGAGCTGGCGCGGCGCGGCGTCGGCTACGTCCCCCAGGTCAACGACATCTTCGAGCCGCTGACCGTCCTGGAGAACCTCGAGATGGGCGGCTACCTCCTGAGGTCTTCAGAGCTCAAGCCTCGCGTGGCCGAAGTCGGCGCGGTCTTTCCGCAGCTGCCGCCGATGCTGAAGCGGCGGGCGGACAAGCTGAGTGGCGGCGAGCGCAAGATGCTCGCCATCGCGCGCGTGCTCATGCTCGACCCCAAGGTGCTCATCCTCGACGAGCCCACCGCCAACCTCTCGCCAAAGCTGGCCGACAGCCTGCTTCGCGAGCACGTCCGCCGTCTGGCCGGCCTGGGCAAGGCGGTGCTGCTGGTGGAGCAGCGCGCGCGGGCGGCCCTGCAGATCGCGGACTGGACCAGCGTCCTCGTCTCCGGTTCGGTGCGGCTGGAGGGCCGCCCGGCAAACCTCCTCGAGCGGGAGGACTTCGAAGAGCTCTTTTTGGGCGCAGGCACGGACCTGGCTGCGGCGGACGATTCAAACACGGAGGAAACATGAAGCTGCTGATGTTCCGGCACGATGGCGACCGGCGGCTGGGCGCCCTGCGCCCAGGCCACGAGGACGAGGTCGTCGATCTCAGCCAGGTCGCGCGCGACCTGATCGCGGTGATCGATGGGGGTGAGCGCAGCCTGGACCAGGCACGCAAGGTCGCCTCGAGCGCGGGCCGAGGCCTTCCCCTCAAGGACGTGACCCTGCTTCCGCCCCTGGATCCGCCGCGCGGAAACATCATCGCCATGGGCCGCAACTACCAGAAGCATGCCGAGGAGACCGCGTCGGACGGTGATGTAAAGCCGCCGACGATCTTCACCAAGGCGATCACGAGCATCACGGGCCCTTACGACGACATTCCGATCGATCCTTCGATCAGTGACGAGATCGATTGGGAGGTGGAGCTCGGCGTCGTGATCGGCAAGCGCGGGGCCAACATCCCCCGCCGCGACGCCATGGACCACGTGTTCGGTTACTTCGTCCTCAACGACGTCAGCGCGCGCGACATCCAGAACGGCTGGGGCGGCCAGTACTTCAAGGGCAAGAGCCTCGATCGATCCTGTCCGACCGGGCCGTGGGTGGTGACCAGGGATGAGGCGCCCGACCCGCGCAACCTCGGCCTGCGCCTGACCGTCAACGGCGTCGTCAAGCAGGAGGGCAACACCCGGGACATGATCCACCCTGTGGACGCGATCATCGAGTGGACCTCGAAGGGGATGACCTTGCTCGCGGGAGCCATGATCGCCACAGGCACGCCGGATGGGGTCGGCTTTGCGCGCAAGCCGCCTGAGTTCCTCCATCCGGGCGACGTGATGGAAACCGAGGTGATTGGGATCGGGAAACTGCAGAACCGGATGGTGGCGACTGATTAGAGTGCGCCCGGCCCGCGCCGGGCGGTCGGCGGGCGCTCTAGCTGATCACTCCCACCGCGGCGCCCAGCGAGCGGAGCAGGGGGCGCATGTCGGACCAGCGTGTCCGCGCGTCCGCGGGAATTGCGTCCGGGAGCGTCTCGGCGAAGGCGTCCACCACCTCGGCATCCCACTGCGTGCCGCGACCTCGGAGCAGCTCCCCGAGGGCGACCTCCGTATCGAGCGCCTTGCGATATGGGCGGTCTGAGGTCATCGCGTCCCAGGAGTCGGCGACGGCGATGACGCGAGCGCCAAGCGCGATCGCCGCGCCGCCCAGCCCGCGCGGATAGCCGAGGCCGTCGATTCTCTCGTGGTGGGCGAGGACGAGCTCGCGCCCGCGGCGGTACTCCGGGAACTTGGCGAGGATCTCGGCGCCGGTCTCGGGGTGCTTCTTCATGAGCTCGAACTCCGCATCCGTCAACCGCCCTTGCTTGTGCAGCACCTCATCGGGGACTGCGATCTTGCCCAGGTCGTGGACGCGCGCGGCGAGCCGGATGAGCTCGACCTCGCGGTCCGGCAGTCGCAGGCGGCGGGCGGTGCGAACTGCATGGGCGGCGACGCTCTGCGAGTGCTCAAAGGTGTACGGGTCGCGGCGATCGACGACGTCCGCCATCGACTCCACGGCCGCGATCGTCTGCTCCATCAGCTGCATGGACCTCTTCAACGCCAGCTGGATGGCGGCGAGCGGGATCATCATCACCAGCGCCAGCCACGGCCGCCCGCTCGAGAGCACGGCCAGGAGGTAGCCGGCGGCGTACAGGGCCGCGGTCGGTTTCCAGTCCGCGTCGGCCATTTCGGCCCAGATCTCCAACGGGTTGCGCCGGCCATGCAGGCCGGTCGCGATGACGATGAGGCCGGTGCTGACCGCATACATGACCGCGGCCGCGAGAACCGCGCCCGGCAGCTCGGCTCCCAACGCGCGGAACGCCAGCGCGGAGAAACCGCCGGCCACCATCAGCTGTGATGTGTTGAAAACGAGGTCGACCGGCTGCCGGCGCCGATACCCGGTGGCTGGATTGCGGCGAAGGCAGAGCAGGCCCTCTCCAAGCAGCCGGCTCGCGCCGATCATGGCGACCGCCGTCGCCGGAGGGAACAGGATCACGGCGGCCAGGTACATGGCAGGGGCCGCATCCGCCTTGTAGCGAGACGACACCATGACCGGATAGTTGGTGGCGGCGGCCGCGAGCAGCACGAGCACGACCATCAGGATGGGGTCGCCCGGCGACCCCGGCAGGCCGAGCAGGGCAGCCGTCAGCGCCACCGCAGGCGCTGCCATGGTGAGCAGGTAGGCCCGGAGCAGAGGCGTCAAGGCGCTGCTAGGGGAGGCCGACCACGCCGCCGAACGTCGTTGTCGTGCTGGTGCCGCTCGCGTAAACGTGACTCGAGGTCCCGGCGGCAGACAGCGAGACGTTCACGCTGTAGTGGACCGGCAGCCCGACCCCGACCGTGGGGTCCAGCGTGCAGTAGCCGCCGGCGCTGGCGTTGGTGATCCCTCCGAGCAGCATGCCGGCGCACAGCGCAAAGCCGAGAAGTATTCGTTTCATCCCCAATCCCACCTTTCTGAACATTCAGCCGATGTGAGGCTGATGCCTGAAACCTATGCATGTCCGTGTAGGGAGAGATCAAGACGCTGTTAAGACTTCTTCAGAAAGAACGGCGCCGCTCGGGCAAACGGCCGGAATTAGACGAACAGCGGCTCGGTGCGCGAGCGCTCCAGCATCGCTTCCATCTCGGCGTCGGTTGGGCGTTTCTCGAAGCGCCCAGCCGCATCGAGCACATGCGGCAGCAGGTCGATGTCGCCGACGGTGTTGAGGAATACACCCGGCCGGCCGAGCACCCACCACACCGCGAGGTCGATGTCGCGCTGAGCCTCGAGCGGCTCGTACCACGTCGTGCGCTTGTGCTCGCGACCCAGCCACGGCTTCGCGGCGATCGACTTGATCGTCTGTACAGCGACGTTGCGCTGGGCGCATGTGTGCGCGAGCGCCTCGAAGTTCTCGGCGTAGTAGGGCATCTGCATGGTCACGAAGTTGTACGGGAGCAGGACCGAATCGAAGTCGAAACGGTCCAGGGATCGGCGATGGTTGGCCGCGATCTGCGCGCCATGGCCTGTGACGCCGATCCACTTCACGAAGCCCTGGTCGCGTGCCTCCAGGGCAGCTTCGATGACGCCGCCCGGGCTGAGCGCGATGTCCCACTCGATCGGATCGGCCAGGTTGTGCAGCTGCCAGAGGTCAACGTGGTCCACACCGAGCCGGTCGAGGGATCGGTGCAGCTCTTCGCGCGCACCCTTGGCGGTGCGTTCGTCCGTCTTGGTGGCGAGGAAGAACCGCTTCGGCTCCCGCTTGAGCCATGGGGCGATGCGCAGCTCGGCGTCGCCGTAGCTGGCAGCGGTGTCGATGTGGTTCACGCCGTGACGGAGCAGAACGTCGAAGGTCCTGTCGGCCGCGGACTGGGTCACCTGCGACAGCGACGCCGCGCCGAAGATCGTCCGCGAGCTGCTGTGGCCGGTGCGCCCGAAGTCGGCCTGTGGGATGGTCATCTCCGCGGCTCTAGAGAATCGCTCGGCCGGTGGGGCCGTCGAAGAGGTGCAGGCGCCGCATGTCGACGCCAAGCCGGACGCGGTCTCCGGGGCTCACGTTGAGATTGGGGTCGACCCGGGCGGTGATCGCATCGCCGCCCACGACGCCGTAGACGAACTGGTCGGCCCCGAGCACCTCCGACACCTCGACCTTCAGGTCCAGGCCCGAATGGCCGTCGCGCGGGTGCTCCGTGAGCGCCTCGGGCCGGATGCCGAGCACTCCCTTCTCGACGCCCGGCGCCGTCGGCAGCTCGATCTCGAAGCCGGTCGCCCTGGCCGTCGTGCCCTGAACGGTGACCGGGATGAAGTTCATCGTCGGGCTGCCGATGAAGCCCGCGACGTACATGTTCGCCGGGTTGTCATAGATCTCGCGCGGCGGCGCCACCTGCTGCAGGATGCCGTCCTTCATCACGGCGATGCGGTCGCCCATAGTCATCGCCTCGACCTGGTCGTGCGTGACGTAGATGAATGTCGCATGAAGCGCGCGATGCTGCTTCTGGAGCTCGATGCGGGTCTGGACACGAAGCTTGGCGTCCAGGTTCGACAGCGGCTCGTCGAGGAGGAAGGCCTGCGGCTCCCGGACGATCGCGCGCCCGAGCGCGACGCGCTGCCGCTGGCCGCCCGACAGCTGGCGCGGCTTGCGCTTCAGGAGCGGGCCGAGCTCGAGGATGGTGGCGGCCGCGTTGACGCGCCGGTCGATGTCGTCCCTCGGCGTGCCCCGCATCCGCAGGCCGAAGGCGAGGTTGTCGAACACCGTCATGTGTGGATACAGCGCGTAGGACTGGAACACCATCGCGATGTCTCGATCGCGCGGCGGCACGTCGTTGACGACCTTGTCGCCGATCTTGATCTCGCCCTCGGTCACCTCTTCCAGGCCGGCCAGCATGCGGAGGGCGGTCGACTTGCCACAGCCGGACGGGCCCACGAGGACCATGAACTCGGTGTCCTTGATCTCGAGGTTGAAATCGTTGACGGCCAGCGTCCCGCCGGCAAATCGCTTCGTCACGTGCTCGTAGCTGACTGATGCCATTTGTGCGCTACATCCTAGTTCAAGATTTGCGAGGGTCCTGCACGGCCTTTCGCGCTGCGCGCCTAAGCTGGGCCGCCGTGTCCTCCGGCCGCGTGTCGTTCACGAATGTGCCGGCTCCGAGCTCGACCCCGGCGAGGTACTTGAGGCGGTCGCCGCGCCGGTGTGGAGGGTAGAACTCGAAATGCAGGTGTGCCTGCGGCCATTCGTGGCCGTCGGTCGGGGCTTGGTGGACGGCCATCACGTAGGGGGTCGAGAACCCGAACTGGCGGTCGTACGTGCCGGTTACGCCGAGGAGAGCCCTCGCCAGGTCCCACCGCTCGGATTCATCGAGGTCGGCGATCGAAGCCACGTGCCGGCGCGGGTAGAGGTGCACCTCGAACGGCCAGCGGGCGGACTGTGGGACGAAGGCGACCATCGAGCCCTCGTCGAGGACGAGACGCGGTCCTGACGCCTCAACCGCGAGCTCGCTGCAGTGAAGGCACTGCCCGCGTTCCACCAGGTGCTCGCGGGAAGCGTCCAGCTCTGCAACCGCGAACGGGGGCACGAAAGGCAGTGCGTAGATCTGGCCATGCGGGTGGTGCAGAGTGACCCCAACCTCTTCGCCCTTGTTCTCGAAGACATACACGTACGCGACCTCGGCCCGCGCCCCGAGCTCGCGGTACCGGTCGGCCCACACATCGACCAAAAGCCGCACCCGTTCTGCGGGGAGCTGGGCCAGCGTGAGCTCGTGCTCCGGCGTGTAGACGATCACCTCGCACCCGGTCGTCGAGGGCCGGACCGGCCGACCCTTGCGACGGTCCGGGCCGAAGGCCGGGAAACGGTTCTCGAACACCACGACCTCGAATGTGTCGAGCGGGACTTCAGATGCTCCGCCTTGTCCGGTCGGGCACAGCGGGCAGAAATCGGTGGGGAGGAAGGTGCGGTCGTTGCGCTCTGTGGCATAGGCGACCCACTCCTTGCGCAGCGAGTCGAAGCGCAGCTCAGGCATGGTCCGTTGGGCCGGAGGCGTGGCCGTACGCAAGCAGGTACCTGCCGTCGGGGAGCTCGAGATCCTTCCGCGTCAGATTTCGAGGCCGCTGCGCGTCCTTGGCCGCGCGGCGTGCGGCGGGCGACGGCTCACGATCATGCGGTCGCGCGCTGGTTCTCGGCATGCCCACCCGCGCCGGCGACGCGCACCTCTACCCCTGCGACACGAATCGCGTCCAGCTCCGCCGGCGCCGCCCTCGAGTCCGTGATCAACGTGTGCACCCTGGCGGCCGGCACCGTCTGGCACATGGTCTCCTGGCCGATCTTGGTGTAATCCGCGAGCACGACCACGTGCTGGGCCGCGCCCGCGAGCGCTCGGTCGGTGGCAGCGACCACCGGGCTTGGCGTGCTGAGGCCGCGGTCGGCGGTGAATCCGTTCCCTGAGATGAATGCCTGCGACGCTCGCAGCGCGCGCACCGACTCCTCGGTGGCAGGCCCGACCAGCGCGTGGATCGATCGGCGGAGCGTGCCGCCGGTGAGGATCACCTCCACGCGCGGCGCTTCCATCAGCGCCTGCGCGACCAGCAGCGAGTTGGTGACGACCGTCAGCTCGGGGCACTGCACGAGCAAGCGCGCCAGGGCGAGCGTGGTGGTGCCGGGCCCCAAGACTATCGAGTCGCCCGGGCGCACCATCTCCTGCGCGAGGCGGGCGATCGCGGCCTTCTCGACGCCCGCCTGCCGGGCCTTTTCCGAATAGCTGGGCTCGTGGCCGAGGCCCGCGGGCTGGATCGCGCCACCATGCGTCCTCACGAGCAAACCGTCCTTGGCCATCGCCCGCAGGTCGCGCCGCAGCGTGATCTCGGTCGTGCCCAGGGCCTCGGCCATCTCGGCCACGGAGACCACGCCGCGTGAGCGGACGCTCTCCGCGATCAGGCGCCTACGCTCGACCGCAAGCATTCGCCCGATGGTACGGCATCGATCATTTTTGAGCAATAGTGAGCAGAAGCGAAACTCGGGTGTTGACAAATTTGACCGAATCTGTAACCTTCCGCTAAAGCTCATGCCATCGCACGTGCCTGCCGAATACGGCGCGGTCTAGGAGGAGGAGGAGAGAACTCTATGGGTGATTCAAGCGAAGCCAAGCGGGTTGCGAATCGACTCGCAGCGCGAGATTCCGCGCTCAACCTGAATCTGGATCTGTCGCGACGCGACATCCTGAAGATCGCCGGCTACGGGAGCCTGGCGGCCTTCATCGCCGCCTGTGGGGGTGGCACCACAACCTCGACCAGCGTGACGGCCAAGGGCGGCACGATGTCGCTGGGGAGCTACAACAGCGATCCCAACTCCTTGAAGGGCACGCAGGCCATCGTCGACGCCTTCACCGCCGCCAACGGCGGGACCAAGGTCAAGATCAACACGGTCGACCACGGCACCTTCCAGAACCAGATCAGCTCCTACCTGCAGGGCACCCCCGAGGACGCGTTCACCTGGTTCTCCGGACACCGCATGCGCTTCTTCGCCTCCAAGGGATTGGCAACGCAGATCGACGATGTCTGGGACGCCGTCAAGTCGAACTACACGGAAGGCTTTGCCGCCTCGATCAAGGGCGACGACGGCCACGCGTATGCGATTCCGACCGACTACTACCCGTGGGCGGTCTTCTACCGCAAGGACGTCTTTGCGGCCCACGGCTACACCGTCCCGACGACCTGGGACGCGTTCAAGTCCCTGTGCACGCAGATGAAGAAGGACGGGTTGGTCCCGCTCGGGTTTGCCGACAAGGACGGCTGGCCGGCGCAGGGCACGTTCGACATCATCAACCTCCGCCTCAACGGCTACGACTTCCACACCGAGCTGCTGACCGGCAAGCAGAAGTGGACGGACCCGAGGGTCGCCGCGGTGTACAAGAAGTGGAGCGAGATAACGCAGTTCTACTCGCCGGCGTTCGCCGGACTCACATGGGAGCAAGGGGCGGACCAGCTGCTCCGCAAGACCGCGGGCATGTATGTGCTGGGGCTTTTCGTCTCCGACGAGTTCAAGGCGAGCGGGAGCCAGGCCGACCTCGACCAGCTCGACTTCTTCCCCTTCCCCGACCTGGGTACGCAGTACGACGCTGAGAAGGCGCTCGACGCGCCCATCGACGTCTACATGCTGACGAAGAAGTCACCCACGTTGAACGCGGACCTCGGCCAGGCCAAGGCTTTCATGGAGTTCATGTCCAAGGGCTCGACGCAGGTGCTCTACTGGCAGAACGCGCCCGGCTCCATCCCGACCGCCAACGACGCCGACACGAGCACATACCCGGCCCTCACCAAGAAGGCCGTGCAGATCGTCAGCAGCGCCAAGCGCATCACGCAGTACTTCGACCGCGACTCGCGGCCTGACTTCTCGGGCCCGAACGGCATGCAGGGCTTCCTGCTGAAGTTCCTCTCCAACCCAGGCCAGGACACGACCAGCCTCCAGGGCGAGATGCAGAAGTTCTGGGACTCGCTGCCCCCCGAGTAAAAACCGGACATATGATCTGAGCCGTGGCCAAGACCACGACGGGCCTGGCCCCCGCCCGGACGCAAAAGGCGCCCGAAGCGGGGGCCCTCGTGGCGACACGGCGCAGGCGCCGCTACTCGGTTCTTACACGCCAGGACAAAATCCTGATCGCCCTGATGGTCGGGGTGCCGCTCACGCTCGACCTGATCTTGATCTGGGGCCCAACCCTGGCATCGGTGGTCCTGTCATTCACCAACTGGGACGGCATCGGGTCTGTCACCGGCAAGAATTTCGTCGGCCTGAAGAACTACCAGTTCATGTTCACGGGGTACACCCTGTTCTGGCCGGCGTTCTCGCACAACCTCATCTGGCTCGCGTGGCTGACGTTCATCGCGACGCCACTGGGCATGTTCCTCGCGGTGCTGCTCGATCGCGAGATGCGCGGCACCCGCATCTACCAGAGCGTGTTCTTTCTTCCGGTGGTGCTCTCGCTCGTGGTGGTCGGGTTCATCTGGGAGCTGCAGTACGCCCCCACTGATGGGTTCATCAACAACGCCTTCGGGCTGGTGAAGTCGGGCAAGCTCATTGATTGGCTTGGCAACCCGCACATCAACCTGTACGCGATCCTGGGGGCCGCCAGCTGGCGGCACATCGGCTACATCATGATCCTGTACCTGGCGGGGCTGAAGAGCGTCGACCCTTCCCTCCGGGAAGCGGCGAGGGTGGACGGCGCCACTGAGGTGCAGACGTTCTTTCGTGTCGTCCTGCCGGTGATGGCTCCGATCAACGTGATCATCGTCGTCGTCACCGCCATCGAGGCGTTGCGCGCTTTCGACATCGCCTTCATCATCAACCAGGGCAAGAACGGCCTCGAGCTTCTGTCGATCCTGATCACCAACAACAGCATCAGCGAGGCGAGCCTCGTCGGATTCGGCTCCGCAATCGCCGTCATCCTGCTCCTGATCTCACTCGTTCCGATCGTCCTCTTCCTCTCGCGCACGATGAAGACGCTGGCGTGACACAAAACTATCAACTCCTGCCCAGCACGATGCCGGCGATCTTTCCGGGCCGCGCCGTCAAACCGAATCGACGCCGGATCCGGCCGGCCCGCGCGACCCTCCACGCGTTCCTGATCGCGATGGTCGCGCTCTGGTTGTTCCCGCTGTTCTGGGCCATCTACTCCTCGCTGCGCCCGATCAGCGACACCATCCAGCACGGTTACGTCTCGTGGCCGAGCAGCCTGAGTCTCATCAACTACCAGACCGTCTGGACACAGGCGCAGATGCCCTACTTCTACCTCAACACCCTGGTCATCGTGATCCCTGGCGTCATCCTCACCCTCCTTCTCGCCTCGATGGTCGCCTTCTGCTGCACGCAGTTCAGCTGGAGGTTCAACCTCATCGTCCTGATGCTGTTCACCGCGGGGAACCTGCTGCCACCGCAGGTCATCATCATCCCGCTCTACTGGATCTACCTCAACACACCGATCGCGGTGCTGGGGTCGATCGACATCGGCAAGTTCTCGTTCGCTCTGTTCAGCGACAACACGCTTCTGTACGACCAGTACATCGGAATCATCCTCATCCACGTGGTGTTCCAGACCGGCTTCGCCACGTTTGTCCTCAGCAACTACATGAAGACGATCACGAAGGAGATCACCGAGTCGGCGCTCGTCGACGGCGCCAACGTGCTGAGGATCTGGTGGAGCGTCGTGCTGCCGCTCTGCCGCCCGGCGCTGGCGGCGATGGCCACCCTTCTTTTCACCTTCATGTACAACGACTTCTTCTGGGCGCTGATCCTGCTGAAGTCGGGTGACAAGCGGCCGATCACCAGCGCGCTGAACAACCTCGCGGGAGAGTTCTTCGTCAACAACAACCTCATCGCCGCCGGCGCGCTGCTTGCGTGCATCCCACCGATCATCATCTACATCCTGTTGCAGAGACATTTCGTCGCCGGCCTGACGCTCGGATCCACGAAGGGCTGAGCGCGCAGATCCCGGCAAACACGGTCCCTCTCCTCGGCGAGAGGCTGCCCCACATCGCCTACGGCGGCGACTACAACCCGGACCAGTGGCCGGAGGAGGTCTGGGAAGAGGACGTCCGGCTCATGCGGGAGGCGGGAGTCAACCTCGTCTCCCTCGGCATCTTCTCGTGGTCCCGCCTCGAGCCGTCGCAGGGGCGTTTCGACTTCGCCTGGCTGGACCGGATCATGGACATGCTCGACGAGGGGGGCGTCCGCGTCGACCTCGCCACCGCGACCGCATCGCCGCCGCCATGGCTGTCGCACGCGCATCCGGAGATGCTGCCGGTGCTGGCCGACGGAGTACGCCTCTGGCATGGCGCCCGGCAGCACTATTGCCCGAGCAGTCCCATCTATCGCGACGCGGCCGGCCGCCTGGTCGAAGCGCTGGCGTCGCGCTACACGAAGCATCCCGCGCTCGCAATGTGGCATGTGGGCAACGAGTTCGGCTGCCACGTGCCGGCGTGCTACTGCGACGTGTCGGCGGCCGCCTTCAGAGCTTGGCTGCAGGAGCGTTACAGCAGCGTCGAGGATCTGAACCGAGCGTGGGGGACGGACTTCTGGTCGCAGCGCTACTCGGAATGGGACGAGATCCTGCCCCCGCGGCGCACGCCCACGTGGCCCAACCCCAGCCAGCAGCTCGACTTCATGCGCTTCTCATCGGACGCGCTGCTTGAATGCTATGAGCTCGAGCACGCCACCCTGACCAGGGTCAGCCCCGGCGTCCCGGTCACGACCAACTTCATGCGGTTCTTCAAGCCGCTGGACTACTGGAAATGGGCGGAGCGTGAGGACGTCGTCAGCGACGATGTCTATCAAGATCCTGCCGATCCCGAGGCCGGCATGCGGGCCGCGATGGCAGGGGACCTGATGCGCTCGCTCGGTCGCGGCCGTCCCTGGATCCTGATGGAGCAGACCACCAACCGCGTCAACTGGCGCGACGTCAACGTGGCCAAGGCGCCGGGCCAGATGCGCCTCTGGAGCTACCAGGCGGTGGCGCGCGGCGCCGACGGGGTGATGTTCTTCCAGTGGCGCCAATCACGCGCCGGAGCCGAGAAGTTCCACAGCGCGATGGTGCCGCACGGATCGCCGGAGCATTCGCCCACGTGGCACGAGGTCGTCAAGCTCGGGCGGGAGCTGGGCCGCCTGGACCCGGTGTGCGGGACGCGTGTCCGCGCGGAGGTGGCGATCGTCCACGACTGGGAGTCGTGGTGGGCGCTCGAGCTGCCGTCCAAGCCGTCGAATCGCGTCCGCCACGTCGATCAGCTGGAGTCGTACTACCGGCATCTTTTCGAAGGCAACTACACCGCCGACTTCGCCCGGCCGTCCGACGATCTTTCCGCATACCGCCTGGTGCTCGCCCCGAGCGTGTATCTGATCAGCGACGAGGCGGCCCACAACCTGACTTCTTTCGTGGAGTCGGGCGGCACCCTGGTGATGTCGTTCTTCAGCGGCATCGTCGACCCCTTCGAGCACATCCGGCTCGGGGGCTATCCGGAACCGTTCCGGCGGCTCCTCGGCCTCGAGGTGGTCGACTGGCTTCCGCTCTCTGACGGAGAGCAGGTCGTGCTTGAGTTCGCCGATGGCATCCGGTCGCAGGCCGAGGTCTGGACCGAGCTCATCGCGCCCTCGGGCGCCGAGGTGCTCGCGCACTTCTCGGGCTCGGTCCTCGATGGCCGCCCGGCCGTGACCAGCCATAAGTTCGGGGAGGGCCGGGCAATCTACATCGCAACCCGGCCGCAGCCGGCGGCCATGGCGCGGATCCTGGCCGCCGCCGCCGCCGAGGCCGGCGTCAGGCCGGTGCTCGAGGCGCCCGCGGGCGTCTCGGCCGTGCGCCGGTCAGGGCCGCGAAGCTCGCTCCTGTTCCTACTGAACCACCGGGACGCGCATGTGGAGGTGCCGGTGACCGACCCCGGGGTCAACCTGGTGGACGGCAGCGAGGTGCACCGCGGACTGCTCCGCCTGGCCCCGCGCGGCGTGGCCATCATCCGGGAGGGCTGGTAGTTCAGCCGATGTGGCGGAACGGTTCCGGCACGTAGCCGGCGAGCGCCGCCCGCCACCCTGGCGAGAGCGCTGCTTTGACGGCGGCGTCATCCTGGGCGAGCCAGGCCATATGCCTCAACGCATGCTCGACCACCTGGTTCGTCGAGACCCGCCTGGCGGCCTCGGTCGCCGAGTTGCGCGCCAGGTCTGCACGCGTGATCTGGACTGATTCGAGGTCAGGCGCCTGCTCCTCGCCGATCACGACGATGAAGCTGAGCAGCACGCCCCCCAGACCTCGGCGCCACGACGTCGAATGCACGAGCAGCGGAGGGCCCATGAGGTTGGTCGACAGGCGCTTGACGATCTCCATGGGATCGTCCTCGTCGTGCGATTCGATGTACCAGGCCTCCGGACCGCACGGGCCGGTGAGCTCCAGGCGGTCCCCGCGAAGCCGCACGACGAACACCTCGGCCTGGACCGGGCCCTCCGTGCCCCACGGAGCCGGCGGAGTCTTTTTCTTGGTCAGGCTTCGGGACGCGCCCTCGAGAGCACGTCCTCCCGCGACACGCGCATGTTGTGGGACTCGCTAGCGTGTTTCTGCACGATCAGCACCAGCTCTTCTACCGTCCCACGCATGAGCACGCCGCATGCGCATTCCACCACCAGGACGCCCGCCGGCCGCTTGCTCATGTCGGAATAGCTCCTTGCCAGAAAGTGTAAGGAGTCATTGAGACCGCGAGATGACAAAAGTCAAGCCCAGGATCACGATCGAATTCTGCGTCCCTTGAGACTACCTCGACCGGGCCGTGGGCCTGGCAGAGGAGCTCATGGCCGGTTGGGCGCCACTGCTCGATGGCGTCGAGCTGAAGACCGGCAGCAAGGGCCGTTTCGAGGTGCTCATCGATGGGGAGGAGGTCTTCAGCAAAGCGCGGCTTGCCCGCTTTCCAGCCGACGGCGAGGTCGCGAAAGTCCTCGAGGCCCGGCTCGGTCCGCGGCCGGCTTGGCGACCCACGCACAAGTAGCCTTTTTGCGACTCGATCGCAGCACCGGATCGATTTTTTCAGTAATCTTTTGGCGCGATGCGTAGTCCAGCCGTTGCTTCTTTGGCCCCGCTCACCAGGCGGCGGGTCATCGACTACGTTCGCTGCGCCAGCTGCTTCTGTAGCTGACCGGACGTCCTGACCGGGGTTCTCCCCAACACGCGTCGTGGCGCGTGCTCATTCCCAACGTTCGGTATCACCACATCAGCGGAGGCGCATCCATTTGTCGAATCTGTCCGACGGTTCATCCCTCGAAGGCCTGTCGAGGAACGAGACCATCAAGGCCACGAGCAATCACCTGCGCGGCCTGATCAAGGAAGAGCTGCTCGAGGAAACGCCCGCGTTCGGCGAGGACTCCGAGCAGCTGCTCAAGTTCCACGGGATCTACCAGCAGGACGACCGCGACCGCCGCAAGGAGGCCCGCGCGCGGGGCCTCGACAAGCACCACCAGCTCATGATCCGGACCCGCATCCCCGGAGGCATCGTCTCGCCGGACGCGTACATCGCCCACGACGAGATCAGCCGGCGCTGGGCCAACGGGACGCTCCGGGTCACGACCCGGCAGGATTTCCAGCTCCACGGTGTGCTCAAGGGCGACATCAAGAAGTCCATCCGCGCCATCAACGACGCCCTCCTGACCACGCTCGGGGGCTGCGGGGACGTCGAGCGCAACATCATGTGCTGCCCCGAGCCGCTGGTCGACGACTTCCATGCGCAGGTCCAGGGAGCGATCTCCGCGATGGTGACGGAGCTCACGCCGCGCACCGCCGCGTATCACGAGATCTGGCTCGACGGCGAGGTCGTGAGGTCGTCGGAGCCCGAGGTCGAGCCTCTCTACCGCGAGCAGTACCTGCCGCGCAAGTTCAAGACCACGGTCGCGCTCGAAGGCGACAACTGCGTCGACGTCTACGCGCACGACCTCGCCATCGTCGCGATGAAGCGTCCTGATGGCTCCCTGCGGGGATTCAACGTTCTGGTCGGCGGTGGGCTGGGCCGCACCCACAACAAGCCGGAGACGTTCGTCGCCGTGGCCGTGCCGCTTGCCTTCGTGCAGCCGCAGCAGATGGTCGACGTCGCTCGCGGAGTCGTGGCCGTGCAGCGCGACTATGGCGACCGCAGCAATCGCCGGCACGCGCGCCTCAAGTACACCATCGCCGACCGGGGCCTCGAATGGTTTCGTGGCGAGGTGCAGAACCGGCTGTCATTCGAGCTGCAACCACCGGAGCCGCTCGCGTGGAACCCCGTCGATGACCATCTCGGCTGGCACGAGCAGGGCGATGGCCGTCTGTACGTCGGGATCTACATCGAGAATGGGCGCATCGCCGACGTGGACGGCATGCGCTCACGGTCCGGGCTGCGCCGCATCGTCGATGAGCTGCGGCCGCAGGTCCGGCTGACCGCACAGCAGAACGTGATCCTCGCCGATATCGAACCTGCGCAGCGATCGCGCGTCGAGGCGCTGATGGCGGAGTACGGCATCGCGCCGGTGGAGACCATTCCTCGGGCGATCCGGTACGCAATGGCCTGCCCTGCGATCCCCACCTGCGGCCTGGCCGTCGCCGAGGCCGAGCGGGCGCTGCCGGCCCTGGTCCGAAAGCTGGCGGCGCTGCTCGACGAGCTGGGCCTCGCCGATGAGCGCATCAGCTTCCGCATGAGCGGCTGCCCGAATGGCTGCTCGCGTCCATATCTCGGCGACGTCGGCTTCGTGGGCACGACGCTGGGCAAGTACGACGTGATGCTCGGAGGCGATTTCGACGGCACCCGCCTCAACCGGGTGTTCGCCCCCAACGTTCCGATCACTGAAATCCCGTCACTCCTGCGTCCGCTGTTCGAGCGGTTCCGCTCCGAGCGCAGGCCCGGCGAGGGCTTCGGGGATTGGACCGACCGCGCCGGCTTCGACGCGCTGCGTGAGTCCTTTGTCGAGAAGACGGCATGAGCGTCGCGGCACCTCGGGACGTGAAATCGGGGGCTTCGCCCGAGGCGGTCCTGCGCTGGACGTACGAGTCGTTCCCGCGGGTCGTCATCGTGGCCAGCTTCCAGGCCGAGTCCTCGGTGCTGATCGACATGGCCTCCCGGATCCGCCCTGACGTGCACGTGCTCACGCTGGACACCGGCCGCCTGCCCCAAGAGACGTACGAGATGATCGACCGCGTCCGCGATCGCTACGCGATCCAGGTCGAGGTGGTGTCACCTGACGCGGGCGACCTGGCCGAGATGGTCGGCACCCACGGTGTCAATCTTTTCTACCGATCGCCGGCGGAGCGGCGCCTGTGCTGCGAGATCCGCAAGTCCAGGCCGCTGGCGCGGGCGCTGCGCGGGTACGACGCCTGGGTCACCGGCCTGCGCCGCCAGCAGGCGGCCACGCGCTCGCAGACTCCTGTCGTCGCGCCCGACATCGAACACGAGGGCCTGACGAAGATCGCGCCGCTGGCCTCGTGGTCGAAGGACCAGGTCTGGGCTTACATCCGCGAGCACGACCTCCCGTATCACCCGCTGTACGAGCGCGGATACACGTCGATCGGCTGCGAACCCTGCACCCGCGCGACCGGCGCCGGCGAGGACGAACGCGCCGGCCGATGGTGGTGGGAATCGGAGAGCGAAGTCAAGGAGTGCGGCCTCCACTGGGCGGCGAAGCCATGAGCAAAGTTCTCGAGCTATCTGACAAGCACTCGCTCAGCGTCGAGGCGCTGACCATGGCCTACCCGCTTGGCGATCGTCTCCTGCTCGCCTTGCAGGGCGTGAGCCTCGAGGTCCAGCGAGGGGAGTTCGTCTGCGTCGTGGGCGCGTCCGGCTCGGGGAAGAGCACCCTGCTCAACCTTCTGGCCGGCCTCGAGCAACCGACGCGCGGGCGGGCCCATGTCCACGGCCAGGTGGCGCTGATCTTCCAGGAGGCGGCGCTGCTGCCTTGGCTCACGGCCGCGGGCAACGTCGAGCTGGCGCTCGAGCTTCGTGGGGTGCGCAACCCGGCGCGATCCAGGATCGCCGCCGACCTGCTGCGCAGGGTCCATCTCGACGGTTGGGAAAGGCGCCGCCCGCACGAGCTGTCCGGTGGCATGAAGCAGCGCGTGGCGCTGGCGCGCGCCCTGGCCCAGGACGCCGACGTGCTGCTCATGGATGAGCCGTTCGCGTCGCTCGATGCGATCACGCGCGACCTCCTACACGAGGAGCTCGAGCGGTTGTGGAGCCAGAACGGGCTGACGATCTTGTTCGTCACCCACAACGCCCGCGAGGCCGTGCGCCTGGGCGACCGCGTCCTGGTTTTCACCAGCCGGCCCGGGCGGGTCGCACACGAGGTGGTCGTCGACCTCCCCCGGCCGCGCAGCCTCGACTCGCCCGAGCTGGCGGTGATCGCCGGCCGGATCACCGAGAGGCTCAAGCACGAGATGCGAATCAGTGGCTGAGCTCGCCGCCGAGCTCGACAGGCGCGACTTGGCGGACGAGGCGCCGCACCGCCAACGTGCGCCACAGCTGCGTTTGTGGTCGGGGCTCTGGCCGCAGTTGGCGGCATTGGCCGTGGCGCTGTCCGCGTGGCAGGTCGTCGTCTGGTCGGGATGGCGGCCGTCCAGCGTGCTCCCCGGACCCCTACCCGTATTTCACAGTCTGCTTGGCGATCTGAGCAACGGCGGCTTCTACTTTGGCGTCGCGATCACCCTGCAGCGCGCCGTTCTCGGTTACGGGATCGCGGTCCTGGTCGGCAGCGCGGTAGGACTCCTCGTCGCTCGCGTTTCGATCCTGCGCAGAGCGCTCGGATCGGCCCTCCTGGGCTTGCAGTCCATGCCGTCCATCTCGTGGTTCCCGCTGGCGATTCTTCTCTTTCAGCGCAGCGAGCCGGCCATCATATTCGTGGTCTTGCTGGGCGCCGCCCCGGCCATCGCGAACGGCCTGTTGAGCGGCGTCGATCACGTCCAACCGCTCCTGGTTCGGGTTGGCCGCGTGATGGGCGCGCGCGGCCTCGGCCTCTACCGTCACATCATCCTTCCGGCGGCGCTGCCGGGATTCGTGGGCGGGCTGAAGCAGGGCTGGGCTTTCGCCTGGCGCAGCCTGATGGCCGGCGAGCTCATCATCGCTTTCACGGGCCACGAGCCCTCTCTCGGACAGCAGCTCCGGTTGGCCCAGAACCTCTCGGATACGCGGCAGCTCGTGGCGCTGATGATCGTGATCTTCACCATCGGCGTCGCCGTCGACCTCGGTTTTGGGGTCCTCGACGGCGAGATCAGGCGCCGATGGGGCCTGCTTGGAGCGGAATCGTGAGCGGCTTCGTGGTCTGGTTCACCGGCCTGTCCGGCGCCGGGAAGTCAACCATTGCCAACGCGTTGAAGGCAGAGCTCGAGCGGCGCGGCCGCCACGTCGAGCTGCTCGACGGAGATGAGGTGCGCACGCACCTGTCGAAGGGGCTGGGCTTCTCCAAAGAGGACCGCGACACCAACATCAGGCGCATCGGATATGTGGCGCGGCTCATTGCCCGCAGTGGAGGCGTCGCGATCACGGCCGCCATCTCCCCATATCGCGATGTGCGCGATGAGGTTCGCGCCCAGTCCGCGGGCTTCGTCGAGGTCTACATGCGCTGTCCGATCGAGACGCTGACCGAGCGCGACACGAAAGGCCTGTACCGCAAGGCGCTGGCGGGCGAGATCGCCAACTTCACAGGCGTCAGCGACCCCTACGAGGAGCCGCTGCATCCCGAGGTCGTCTGCGACACCGCCCGTGAGACCCCGGCCGAATCCCTCGGTAAGATCCTCGACGCCCTGGAGCGCCTCGGGCATCTGCCCGGGCGCATTGACGAGCGCCTGCCTCACGGCGATGAGCTGCAGGCACTTCGCGCCGAGGCTCGCAACCTGCCGCGGCTCGAGGTCGGGCAGCGCGAGCTGTCGGACCTGTTCATGCTCGCGACCGGCGGCCTGGCTCCGCTGGAGGGGTTCATGGGCGCCGAGGACTACCGGTCGGTGGTCGAGTCCGGCAGGCTGGCGCGGGGCCTGCCGTTCACCATCCCAATCGTCCTGCGCGCCGCGTCGGCGCCGGCGGCGGATCGGGTGGCGGTGTTCATCGGCGACCAGCCCGTAGGCATCGTCGACGTCACTGCCGCCTATGAGACGGACCATGACGCGGAGGCCCGCGGCGTTTACGGCACCGATGACGACGCCCACCCCGGAGTCCGCGTGCTCAAGGACTCGGGGCGGTGGGCGATCGCCGGCGGCGTGGTGGCGCTGGCGCATGCAGCGTCGGGATTTCCTGCCTACGACCTGACCCCCTCGCAGGTGCGTTCGGTCAAGAGCGCCCGCGGCTGGAAGACCATGGTCGGTTTCCAGACCCGCAACCCGGTCCACCGCGCCCACGAGTACTTGCAGAAGGTGGCCCTGGAGATGGTCGACGGGCTGCTCCTGCACCCGCTGGTCGGAGAGACGAAGAGCGACGACATCCCGGCGTCGGTGCGCATGACCTGCTACGAGGAGCTGCTGCGCGGCTACTTCCCGCCCGACCGGGTGCTGCTCGCCACCAACCCCGCCTGGATGCGCTACGCGGGTCCGAAGGAGGCCGTCTTCCACGCGATCGTTCGGCGGAACTACGGCTGCACGCACTTCATCGTCGGCCGCGACCACGCCGGCGTCGGAAGCTACTACGACACCTACGCCGCGCACCGGATTTTCGACGAGTACGAGCCGGGCGAGCTGGGGATCGAGATCCTCCGGTTCGAGCACACCTTCTACTGCTCGGAGTGCGGCGGCATGGCCTCCTCGCGGACCTGCCCGCATCCCGCCACCGCGCACCGAACGCTGAGTGGCACCGCCGTGCGCAAGCTCCTGGCGGAGGGCAAGGACCTGCCGCCCGAGTTCACGCGGCCCGAGGTGGCGAAGGTGCTGCTCGACGCCGCCAGGAAGGAGCAGACCGCGTGAGGTACTACCCGGTCTTCCTCGACCTCGCGGGCCAGCCGTGCATCGTTTTGGGCGACGGCAAGTTCGCGGTCGAAAAGGCCGCCGCCCTGCGGGAAGCAGGAGCGAATGTGCTGGTGATCTCGTCGCGCGACTACAGCCCCGGTGTCCTTTCCGGCGCCCGACTTGTGGTCGATGCCAGCGAGGACCCTGAGATCAACCGGCAGAGCTGGGAGGAGGCCGAGGCCGCCGGCATCCTGATCAACGTGGTCGATCGGCCTGCGCAGTGCCGCTTCATCGCGCCCGCCATCGTCCGGCGCGATCCGCTCCTGGTCGCCATCTCGACCTCGGGCGAGAGCCCGTTCCTCGCGTCCGCGCTGCGTGCTCGCATCGAACGCTGGCTTGGCCCCGAGTGGGGGCCGTTCACGGCGCTGGTCGGCAACGTGCGCAGGCAGCTCCGAGAGCGGGGCGCGTCCATCGCCGAGCAGACGCGCATCTACCGCCGCATCCTGAACTCGGACGTGCGCAGCCTCCTCCGCCGCGGCCGGCCCGACTCCGCGGCCCACCTCGCGGTCGCCATCGCCCAGGCGGGCGCGACCGGCGCCGGCCGCGTCGCCCTGGTCGGCGCCGGCCCTGGCGACCCGGACCTGCTCACATTCAAGGCGCGCGAGCTGCTGGCGGATGCCGACTACGTCCTGCACGACGCCCTCATCTCTCCGGACACTCTCGCCCTTTGCGGCCCGGACGCGCGGCTCGAGGACGTCGGCAAGCGTGCAGGGATGGATAACCCAAGCCAGGAATCAATCACCGCGCGGCTCATCGAGCTCGCGCGGGCGGGCCGTTCGGTGGTGAGGCTGAAGGGCGGCGATCCATTCGTCTTCGGTCGAGGCGGTGAGGAGCTGGCCGATCTCGTGCAGGCGGGAATCGAAGTCGTCGTCGTCCCCGGGGTTACGGCCGCGCTGGCGGCCCCTGCCGCCGCGGGCATCCCGGTCACGCTGCGTGGAGTCGCCTCTTCGCTTGCGATCACCACGGCCCAGGGCGGTGGCTCTCTCGATCGCCTGCGCGACCTCGCGCTGGCGGCCGACACACTCGTCGTGCTGATGCCGAGGGCCAACCTCGCCGACGTGGCGGCCGTGCTGGCTCGGGCGGTGGGCGGCTCGCGACCGGCCGCGGTGATCAGCAATGCAACCCTGGCCGACCAGCGGAGCATCTCCGGCCCGCTGGAACGGATCGCCCGCCTTGCCGATCAGGCGGCGATCGGAACGCCGGCCACGCTGGTCGTCGGCGACGTGGTCGCCGCGGCGCCCGCTCTCGCGGTGCTGCCAAACTCGTCTGTGGACGGTGGATTCGGCTAGACGGCTTCGACTGGGGACGCGGGGGTCGCGCCTGGCGCTCGTGCAGAGTGAGCTGGTCGCCGACCGGCTGCGCGCCGCGGGCCACGATGTCGAGCTCGTCGCGATCGTGACCGAAGGCGACGTGCGGCCACTCGACATGTCGCCGGGCGAGGGCGTGTTCGTCGCCGCCATCGCCCGAGCCCTCCTCGAAGGCGAGGTCGACATCGCTGTGCACAGCGCCAAAGACGTCCCGCTCGACGAGGAGCCAGGCCTCGTGACCGCCGCGTACCCGGAACGAGCGGATCCTCGCGACGTTTTGATAACCAAAGGCGGACGAGCTTCCCTCGAATCGCTGGCCGGCGGCGCCATCATCGGCACAGACAGCCCCAGACGCACCGGGTTTCTGCTGGCCGCGCGGCCGGATCTAAAGGTGGTCCCGCTGCACGGCAACGTGGAGACCCGCCTGCGGCGCCTCGACGATGGCGCGGCCGATGCGCTGGTGCTGGCGGCAGCGGGAATCGACCGGCTCGGACGGCAGGAGCGGATCGACCAGCGGTTGGATCCCGAGGTCGTCGCCCCGGCGCCGGGCCAGGGCGCGCTCGC
>WNFC01000234.1_pt1 | contig 55385 bp, 45 predicted proteins | sample 5400541 | NCBI WGS metagenome assembly WNFC01 (sample SAMN13153342, study PRJNA577476) | soil metagenome | isolation source: 120 cm saprolite under Douglas fir tree site 2 hole 2 replicate 1 | place: USA:California | collected 2015-04-18
GATGATGCGGTGCTCCATTGCTCGACGGAGTATCAGGCGCGTAAGGTTCGCGATGCCCTTGCTGTGAGGCTGGAGAGCCTGGGACTGCGGTTGCATCCCGGCAAAACCAAGATTGTGTATTGCAAGGACGCAAACCGGCGGGGCTCGTATGAGCATACGTCGTTCACGTTCTTGGGATACGAGTTCCGTCCTCGCAGCGCGGAGAACAGGAATGGGCAGCTGTTCACGACTTTCTCGCCTGCAATCGGCCCGGATGCCCTGAAGGCGAAAGGTCAGCAGGTTCGTGACTGGCGGATACACAAGCGAGTCGGGTCTGACCTGGCGGAACTTGCCGCGTGGATAAATCCGGTCGTGCGCGGCTGGATGAACTACTATGGCCGGTTCAACAGGTCGCGATTGTATCGACTCCTGCAACGCATTAACACCTACATAGTGCGGTGGGCGCGCAACAAGTACCGACGGCTGGGTAGCTTCAAGAAGGCCAAACGGTGGTGGACCGGGCTCGTCGATCGAGAGCCCGGCCTATTTGCTCACTGGGCCTGGATATCCACGTTCTGAAAGATCAAATGAGAAGAGCCGTGTAACGGGAGACTGTTAAGCACGGTTCTGTGAGAGCCGGGGGGTGAAACTCCCCCCGGCTACTCGACGGGCCATGGGCCCCTCGCCGCTCCGGGCGTTCCCCTGCGGAGTAATCGTGGCCGGTCGCAACTGGCCCGCAGCCACGAGTTCAAAGCCCAGCGCAGCGAACTGGCGCCGCGCAACCTGAGTAGTAAACCCGCGCCGCGGGACGCCTGTTGCCGCCTCAAAGGCCTGCTTCACCGGATACAGTACGAAGCCGATCCGGACCCCGTACTCCTGGACAGGCTCCGGACTGACATCACGCAGTCGGTTCTGGACATCCTCGGCAATCAGCTCAAGATGCTCCCCGTTAAGTGTGAACCGCACCTGGCCTCCCATCCAAGTTCACGCCCCCAGATTCCGCCTGACCTCGCGCCCTATGCGGCATGACCGAGCGTTTCTACCGCCTGACATTCGTCAGCTTGCTCAGCTGAGTTCCTTGCGAGCCACTTCCACGAACCCGTCGCACGCGATCCTGAGTTCATTGACGCGGGCAGCTATGCGTTCCTGTGAGTCCAGCTGGCCTTCGGATAGTTCGTATTGAAGCAGATTAGCGATACGGCTGGCGATCTCCTTGACAGTGTTTGACGCCTCCCAGGCAGCCATCGTCCCGACAATCACGACCGTTGCCCATGTCCGCTGGAGTTTCGCCACCTCCTCCAGAGCCCGGCCGGTGGTGGTGCCCTGGAGGCTTTTCCCGGTCGGCGGCAGTCCGCTGAGTGATTGAAGGATGCCCCTGGGTGGCGTCAATGAAAGCGGCATATGCCTCCCGGCGCCGTATCTCCTGGGCAGTTGTCCGGTCGCGCCGTCCCGTGATCACCGTGTTGACAATCGTCGAGACTTGGCTAGCGAGGGCACCGGCGACAACCGCGCCCGCGGCGATCAGAGGGACGGTCAGGTCAGTCATAGTTCGCCATACTTGCCGAAGCCGTACGCCGTCGCAAAGCGCTGGGCTCTGGAGGTTCAACGCCCGGGAGCAGGAGGCCAGTGGGTCACGAGGGTCGGTAGCAGCAGCGGGTCAAATGGCCACGCTCGGTGAGCGCCCACACCAAGCCAACGGGCAAACACCGCCCGCAGAGCGGCAGAAGCGGACGTTCACCCCAAGCGCGGCGATGCATAGACATACAGCCCGTCCGACTGACCGCCGGGCCGTAACCCGGGGACTGCTATGCGGTCCACGACGCGAAGGGCTCTTGATAATCGCGCGCCGACCCGCCGCTATGCGCGGACATCTGATCGGTGCCGGACAAGACGCTGAACGTCCAGATCTGGGCATCGCGCGCGCTTTGCGAGTCGACTGCGTGAGACGGCTCGCCGCTGCAATAAGGGCGCCGCAGCCGGGATAAGTCCGGCTGCGGCCGGGGATTCACCCAGATCGGGTAGCGCAGCGATCTGGCTGCCCACGCCCGGGCGCTCATGAGCTGCCGCATCGGGGGGAATTGCGGTGGCCAGGTTGATCACGACGTCGCACCCGGCGAACGCCTCGGTAAGGCCCTTGACATCGAACAGCGACACCTCGACCGGGGTCGCGCCCTGCTGGCCCAACCGGTCGGCCTGAGCCCCAGGCTGGATCACCCGCCAGATGGGTACGCCCGCCACCGGTGCCAGCCGGATGGCCGCTCACCTGGCCATGCCGGCACCAAGGCCCCCCTGCCTGGCCTCCTCCAGACCGGTGACCTGGAGGATCAGCCCCGCCCTCGCCTCGCGGATGAATTCCGCGAACGGGCCCGGGTCACCGGACGACAACATCACCGCCCTCAGGGTGCGTTCCAGGGCACGGTCGATCGCGCCGCCGCCGATCGCCCAGCCCAGGAAACCGGCATCCACGGCTTGCTGGTGCCTCAGCGGCGAGCGGCAGCTCGCGGGCCAGCCAGTCCCGGGGTCCCGGTGCCGCCGTCCAGGCGCCCCAGTCCTCCGCTGGTGGAGACGGCAGCGGTCCCGCGTGCTGATCCCGCGCCCGCGAAACTCTTTTGAAACCGCCCCTCCCGTTCACTGGGACATGAACATCCACGCAGACCCCGCGTCAGCGCTGATGAGTTCGGTGGCGCCGGCGCGGCGGAGTTGGCGGCGGGAATTCCGGTTCAGGCCTGCGTCGTGGCCGGGGGCGGGGAGGTGGGGCTGGGGCGGTGTTTGCGGGGGGCGGCGGAGCGGGGTGGCCGGGCGCGCATGTGGTCGCGGACGCGGGTCATGATGTCGCCGAGGTGGTGCAGGTCGTCGTCAGTCAGGGGGTCGAACAGCAGGCGGGTGACCTGGATGTGGCCGGGCAGGACGCGGTCGAAGAGGGCCCGGCCGTTGTTTGTGATGGTGACCAGGGTGGCGCGTTCGTCGTCAGGGGAGGGGCCGCGGGTGATGAGGCCGGCTTTTTCCAGCAGGCCGGCCTGGTAGGTCAGGCCGCTGCGGCTGTAGACGACGCCGTCGGCCAGCTGCGTCATGGTCAGTGGGCCGTGCGCGTCGGCGAGGCGGGCCAGGAGCTGGAATTGCACGTAGCTGAGGTCGCCCTCGGTGCGTAGCTGCTGTTCGACTTGGTGCTGGAGCAGGCTGACGGCTTCCATGAGCACGAAGTAGGCCCCCAGCTGCTGGGGATCGAGCGCCTGGACGCCGTCGGCGCCGGTGTGGGCCCCGCCATGGGTACTGGGGTCGGTGTCGGGGTGGGCGGCGCTCACCCCTCCATCCTACATGTTGCGAATTCAAAGCATGTGACGAGCGTCACCCGGCTGCGGGGTATTGCTTCGAAGTCGAAGCGGGTTACTGTCCTCGCATGCTTCAACTTCGAAGCACCGAGTGAGGAGAGATCATGAAGGCAGTGCGTTACCACTCCTACGGCGGCAGCGACGTCCTGGTCTACGAGGACGCCGACCGCCCGGTGGCGGGAGCGGGGCAGGTGGTGGTGAAGGTGGCCGGCGCCGCGTTCAACCCGGTGGACGCCGCGATCCGCGCCGGCTTCCTGCAGCAGGTGTTCCCGGTGGCCTTCCCGCACGTCCCGAACTTCGACGTGGCCGGTGTCATCACCGAGGTCGGCGAGGGGGTCAGCGGCTGGAGCGCCGGGGCCGCGGTGGTGGCGTTCCTGCCGATGACCGCGCCCGGCGCGGCCGCGGAGTACGTCGCCGCGCCCGCCGAGGTGCTGGCCGCCGCCCCCCGCACGGTCGAGCTCGCCGACGCCGCGGCACTGCCGTCGGCCGGCCTGACGGCCTGGCAGGCGCTGTTCGAGCACGCCGAGGTGAAGGCGGGGCAGAGCGTCTTGATCAACGGAGCGGGCGGCGCGGTCGGCGGGTACGCCGTCCAGCTGGCCAAGCAGGCCGGTGCCACCGTGACCGCGACCGCCGGCGCGCGCAGCATCGACCGCATCCGCTCCTACCGGGGCGACCAGATCGTCGACTACACCGCCACCCCCCTCCTGCAGGCGGTGGCCGGGCACCAGTTCGACGTGGTGCTGAACCTGGTGCGCACCAGCCCGGAGGAGACCGCGCAGCTGGTGGGCCTGGTCGCCGACGGCGGAGCCTTTGTCAGCACCACCACTCCCGGCCCGGAGGACGCCGGGCGCGGGGTGCGGACGGTGCGGATGTTCGCGCGCAGCGACGCCTCCCAGCTCGCCGAGCTGGTCGCCCGCGTCGACGCCGGAGATCTGCAGATCGAGGTGGCCGGGCGGCGGCCGCTGACCGACCTGGCCGCCGTCCACGACCAGGCCGCCGCCGGGCGGCTGGCCGGCAAGACCGTCGTGACCCCCTGACCTACGCAACCTGGGCCCGGCAGCCGCCGGTCCGTCCCCGGGGCGCACCATCTACCGCTAGCACACCGCTCATCCCGTACATAGCTCATCCCGAGTACATCGCTCGTCGCAGAGGAGAACCGTCATGTCCTTCACCCTTGACCCCGAGGTCGCCGAGGCTCTGGCCCCGTTCGCCGCCCCGACCGGCAGCACGCCCCCGCCGGTCGGGGACGTCGCCACCCGCCGCGCCGCGCTGGAGGGCATATTCCGCTACGCCGACACCGCCCAGCCGTTCCCGGGCGACGTCACGATCACCGACCGCGAGCTGGCCACCGCCGACGGCGCGACGATCCGGCTGCGCTGGCACGCCCGCAAGGACGCCCCCGCCGAGCCCGGCCCTGCCGCGCTCTACCTGCACGGCGGCGGCATGATCGCCGGCCAAGCCGGCCTGTTCGACGGGCTGGCCTCCCGGTACGTGTCGGCCAGCGGCACCCCGATCCTGTCGGCCGACTACCGGCTCGCCCCCGAGCACCCCTATCCGGTCCCGGTCGAGGACGCCTACGCCGCCCTGGTCTGGCTGCACGAGCACGCTGCCGACCTGGGCGTCGATCCGGCCCGCATCGGTGTCTTCGGTGACAGTGCCGGCGGCGGCCTGGCCGCCGCGGTGTCAATCCTGGCCCGCGACCGCAAGGGCCCGGCCATCACCAGGCAGATCCTCGTCATGCCGATGCTGGATGACCGCACCCTGACCCCCGACCCCCAGCTCGCGCCGTTCGCCGTGTGGTCGTGGGACGACAACCGCACCGGCTGGCTGGCCCTGCTCGGCGACGCCGCCGGCGGCCCGGACACCCCCGCCTACGCCGCCCCGGCGCGCGTCGCCGACCCCGCCGGGCTGCCGCCCGCCTACATCGAGGTCGGCCAGCTCGACATCTTCCGCGACGAGGACCTCACCTACGCCCTGCGCCTCGGCCAGGCCGGCGTCCCGGTCGAGTTCCACCTCCATCCCGGCGTCCCGCACGAGTTCGACTTCATCGCCTTCACCTCCGCCGCCGCCCGGCGCGTCATCGCCGACCGCGTCCGCGTCCTCGCCTCACTGTGACTCGTCCTCACCCAGTTCGGGCACCGGATGATCCCGTCCCTCACCGGTGGCTGCCGCGCAGCCAGCCCTGATGAATCATCGCCGCAGCGCCCTGGCCGCACGGCCAGCACCGATCAGATATCTGCGTGCCTCTACGATCGGACTCCGTCAGCAAGGGTCGCGTAAATATTCGGCAGGGAGGATGGCTGGCTTCTGGGTGCAAGGAACCCGGCCAGGAGCGCTCTCCGTGACTGGCATGGTTACGGTTTGATGTTCCTGGCGGGCAGACTCCGATAGGTCGCGGGATTCGGCAGGAACGGTACGGTACCAGGGCGGGAAAGAGCCTGTGACTGATCTATCAGACGGCCTTCGGCGGCAGACGCAGATCGTTGCCGTGCCAGCACCCAGCCACCACCCGGTTCGCCGGGAACTGTCTGGCGTTAAGCGGTTGTTCGTAGTTCACTCCGTTTGTCAACGATCGCCGACAACTGGGCCTTTCCATCACGACCCTGCGGGACCGCCGGTCGAAGAAGGGCTCGGCGGCGTTTACCAGGTTTCTGCAGGTCCTGCGGCAAGCCTGTGCTGGAGTTCGAGATGCCGGAACTGGTAAACGGCGCCTGCCTGGCGTAGGACCCCCTGCCCGTGCGCGTCATCCAGGAAGCTCAGCAGCCGCCATGGGAGACGCCTCCGCAATGCCAGCAGAATGTTACTGACCCGGAATCGTGACCAGGCAGTGCCCACCATGCCCAGGCCAAGCCCGAAGCTGACGGCGAAGGCAATGCCCGCCGAGGCTCCCAGGGACGGCCCGACGGCAATGCCGAACAGCGCCCGCGCCGCGTGCCCGCATGCGGTTCCCAGCACGAACCCCGCGGCGGTGCCGTACACGCTCGCCGTGATCCCAAGCAGCAGGTAGCTGCGACGCTCGCGAGCCAGTAGCGCCTTCGGCATCGCGATTGCGGCCAGATCTCCGTAAACGCCATGGATCCCTAGCGCGGCCAGGCTTACCAGCAGCCATGCAGGCTCGGCCGCAAACCCGAAGATGACTGCCGTCAAGATTGCGCCTACGGGGAAGGTGACGACCGCCAGCACCACGAACTGCCCGGCCCGCCTCCGCTGCCACATCCTCAGCCCCCCGGCCACGCGCAGCGCGTGCCGGAGCGACCAGCCCACCCCGGTCATCGGGTTCTGCGGGTGCCGCCCGATGCCCCACACCACGAGGCCAGCTGTGAGCCCGACCGCAAGCCCGGAAATCAGCCGCGCCGATATGCCTGCGGCGCTGCCCGCCGTGCCCGCAAAAGTGATTCCCCAGCCGACAACGACTACCACGGTTGCTGCCGTCCTGTTCACGGCGCGAGGGATCGCTTGCTCCAGTTGCCACCAGGCGAAACTCGGGCTGGTGGTCGTGCGCTCAAGATGACTGGCGAGAAATGCCAGCCACCGTTCGGCCTCCTCAGCCCGCCATGATCTTCCGCGCTGACCTGCTCTGTCCGGGGGTCTGCGGTAGGCAGCTGGAATATAGGCGTCCAGCAGATGCTGCTCGACCATTTCCCGGCTCACCAGGGCCGGACCGGACAGCTCCGCCGGGTCGCGCGCTGCTCCGGGATGGCCACCGGGAACAGGGGTGTAAATCTCGCGAGCGAGGCTGAGCATCAGGGGCACCGACAGGGCACGCCCCAGCGGTGAGGGAGTGCCCAAGGCCGCCAGGACCGAACTCCACCGGTCTGCGGCGCCGGCATCATGCACAAGGTACTTGGCGGCGGTTTGCCGGCCGCGGAAGGTGCGCTCGGGCGGGAACCGCTCGCGTAGTCCCTCGAAGGGCAGCGGGTCGGCCCGGCTGGCCCTGCACCAGCTCAGCGCGTCCGCGGCCACGTGGAGGAACACCTCGCCGGGGAAGGTGCTGTCCCGCAGGTGCAGGGCGCAAGCTCGCTCACCAGCTGGAAGATGTCAGCGTCGCGGGCGAGCCCGTCGAGCAGGGTCTGGCGGGCGGTCACGTTGTCCTCGGGGGCGGGCCGCTTCCTGGCAGGCATATCCCGACGGTCGGGCAGAACCACCGATCGCCGGGCGGCGGTACCGGCGGATGCCCGTAGTTTCGTAGCCCGATTCCTGGGTGGAGGTCCTCCGCCCGGCGCTGCGTCATGGCATCGCGGGCGAGGACATCCTCCACGCCACCAACCAGGCGATCACTGCCGGCCGGGGTAGGTGACTCATCGGTCTTGTGCGTCGTATAGTTCTGTTGCTCCCGGGCGATATGGCTGATCAGCGGCTGGATGCATACCAAAGGCAGACCCCGCTCGGCGCACAGCCGCTGCACCTGCATCCACCGTGACCCGGTCGGCTCGCACGCCATCGTCACGCGCGTGAACCCCTTCGCCCGCGCCTGGCCCACCGTCTCACCCAGCCGGAACGCCTTCACCCGCACCGTCTTGTGCGCCAGCACCCGCACATCGTGATCGGTCACCGCGATCGCCTGCTTGTCCTCCGCCAGGTCGATCCCGACCACCGCCGCGTTGGAGCAGGTCAGACACGATCCGGCGGACTACTCATCATTTCAAGATCAACTTAGCCCGGAAACTGGGGCTAGTGCGCCGAAGGCGCGTGTACGGCACATATGCCCGGTTCGTACGGGGCCGGGGCGAGCCGGGCGGCCAGCGGCCCGCCCAGTTCGTCGGCCGGGTCGACGTGGCGGCCGAGCACGACCACGGCGACGTGGGGGGCCCCGGCCCGCTTGAGCGCGGCGGTCGCGACTGGGCGCTGGCGCCGGTCACCCAGGAGTCGTCAAGGAGCAGGACACTGGCTCCCGGCCCGGCCCGTTCGGCCGAAAACCGGCCTACGTCCGGGTCCCGGCCCTGCTCGCCCGGCCGCATGACCAGCCCGGTCACCGGGAGCCGCAGGTAAGGGCCAGCGCGAGCAGCGGGTGCGGTCCCGGCCGGCCGCTGCCGCTGGGCACTACGGCCAGGCGGCCGGGGGCGGGCATGCCCGCGTGCCGCCACACGCACCGGCCGTGATCGCGCAGGAAGACCAGGAGCATGGCCAGCAGCGAGGCCCGCGCGGCGGCGTCCGGCACCCACGAGGACTTGTAGCGCCGCAGGCTGACGGCGAACGCGGTGCCCTTGACCGCGTAGGAGACGGGCACCACCGCGTCGGCGAGCAGGCCCGGGCCGAGCGCATCGTGCCGGGCGCACTGGAAGCAGCGGGCATACCCGGGACGCGCCGGGCCGCGGCAGACGGCGCAGATGCCCGGGTGGCAGGCTGGTTCGGGCGGGTACACGGCGATCCGCCGGCGCAGGACGGCCCAGGGGGCCGCGCTGGGAGTCGATACGGGCATGGGGCGATGGTAGGTTCGGGCACTGTCAGCGATCAGGTATGACCCAGGTCACATTGCCACCCGGGCGTATTGCACGGTCGCAGTTAGTGACGACACCGGTCAAATCTCGCTCATGGGCCCGCCTGTCAACTCCTGATGCGGCAGAATGAGCCCTGCCAGGAAGGCGGCCGGGCAACTAGCGCGGCATCTCCCTTTGCCTGATGCGACTCATGGCAAGGATTCTGCGTGACAAACGGGAACGAAACCATATTGCCTGCTGCGAGCCAGATCGATGCGGACGGCAGTGCCGTCGCGGCTGGGTCCCGCCTCGACCGGGCCATCGGGGCCACCGTTGACCCGCTGCGCAGGAACTGGCTGTTCGCGCTGCTGCTGGTGGCCGGCTGGCTAGGCCAGGCCGGGCTGCGCGCGTGGTTTAGCCGCGCGCAGGTGGTGCCGCTGGACAATCCCGACGAAACCGCGTACCTGATCGCGGCGCGGGTCCTCGGGGGCGGCCCAGCGGCCGACTTCTCCGGCGCCACGCTGTACCAGGGCGGCTATCCGCTTCTGATCACGCCGGTGTACTGGTTCACCAGCAGCCCTGCCGCTGTGTATCACGCCGTGCTGCTGATCAACGCGGCGGTCAGCGCCGCCGTGATGCCGCTGGGCTACCTGGTCTGCCGCCGACTCGGGCTCGGCTGCCCGGCCGCCTATGGCGTGGCCATGGTCGCGGCGCTGCTGCCCGCCGGGTTCTTCTACAGCGAGTACGCGATAGCCGACGCGATTTTCCCAGTGGTCACGCTGGCCTGGCTGCTGGCCACCCACAGCTGGCTGGTGGCCACCTCGCCGCGGGCGCGGTACGCGGCGGCCATCGGTTCCGCCGTGCTGTCCGGCTATGCCTACGCGGTGCATTCCCGGGGCCTGGTGCTGCTGGCCGGCTTCGCCGCCGTGGGCGTATTCGTCGCCTGGCGCCGGCCCGCCGCCCGCGGCAGCGTGGCCGCGGCCGCGCTGACCGTGGTGGTGATCGCCGGCGCGGGCTGGGCCCTGGACCGCTATCTGGCCTCTGCCCTTTACCCGGAGGGCACGCGCAGCCTTTCCGGCCAGCTGGTGAGCACGCTGGAAAGCGTGTACGGGGCCATCCACGTGGCCGAGATGGCAGGCGGCCAGTTGTGGCGGCTGGTGCTGGACAGCTGGGGTATTGCCGGGATCGGCCTGGTCGCCGCGGTGGCCGCGATCGCGCGGCGCGGCGTACGGACCGACCTGCGGGTCATGGCGTCGCTATCGGTCGGGATCACCGTCCTGATCGCCTGCGCCGCGCCGGCCGCGCTGGGCCCCCACCAGCCGCTGACCTGGGCTTCCGGGCGCTACCTGGACGGCATGATCGTCACGTTCTTCCTGGTCGGCGCAGTGGTGCTGCTGCGGGCGGCTGCCCGGCCGATCCTCGCCTTCGCCGCCTGCGTCGCAGGCCTGACCATGGTGGCCGCCGTGACGGTGGCCGTGTACGCCGGAACGTCCCTGCCCACGGAGCGAGGGAGGACGTTTGACTACGGCGAGCCTGCCGTGCTGACCCAGGACTGGAGCCAGGCCAGCGTCCTGGTAGCGACGGCGGCAGCGCTGGCCCTGCTCCTGTTGTGGGTCCTCTTCGCACTCCTCGCGCGCCGCATGCGGGTCCTGACTTGCGTCTTGGGCGCCGCGGCAGCGGCGGTGAGCCTGGTGGCCGTGGCCCAGCTCACGGCCCATGGCTCGCGGGCCGACAGCGCGTGGGCCAAGGCGATGGGCATGAGGGAGATGGCGGCGGTCGGCGGGCTGAAGCCGGGTGAGCAGATCGCCATCGCCTCCGACATCAGCGGGGTTCTGCGGCTCGCGCAGGCGTTCGAAGTGTCGTCGACGCAGGTGCAGCCTCTCAATCCCTTTTGCCAACCGCCGCCGGCCGACGTGACCGTGATCGATGCGGCATGGCCGGCCGGACAACCCGCCCGGGCGAGCTGGCCGGACGCCCCGGCCGGCTGGCGGGTCGTCGCAGCCAACCGGTTCGGCAGCTGGGTCGTCTGGCGTAGGTCAAGGGGGACAGCGGCTCCGGGGATGATGGAGACTGACCAGTGCAGGCGCCCTTACGAACAGGTATCGATGGCTGGCCGGGTCGCGTCGGCTCAGACGTGACTCATCGCAAGGATTCCGCGTAACCAACAGAAGCGAAAACGTATTGCCTGCACTCAGCCAGGGCACCGCAGCCGCAGATTCTGTCCTGGCAGGCTCCCCGCCAAACCGGGCCGTCCGGACCACCATGGGGCCGGGGCACTGCCCTTTGCCGACGGCAGCTTTGACCTGGTGACCAGCACGGTGTCCTTCCATCACTGGAACGACCAGCGGGCGGGCCTGGCCGAGGCCGGCCGGGTGCTGGCCCCCGGGGGCGTCTTCGTCCTGGCGGACTTGCATGCGGTCGGCTACCTGCGGGCGTTCTACGCGCTCGCGCGGCGCCGGCACCGGATGCACACCAGGGAGGAGGTCACGCGGATGCTGGCCGCGGCAGGGCTGCAGGTCCAGGGGTGGGCTCCGGTGTTCGACCTGGACCTGCTGCTGCCGCTGCGGGCCCGCCGTCCCCGCCCGCCAACAGGGAAAGTGCCGCTGGTCACTGCCGTGATAGCCCGCCGGCCGGAGTGACAGGACGCCAGTCCCCGGTGAGCTGCCGCTGACCCGCTCCAGGGCAGGCCGCCAGAAGCGGCAGTTCTGCGCGCCCGCGGCCTTTGCGGACAAGGAGCTTGCAGTCGTGCCGAGTCGGCGTTCGGCGCGCCCCGATACGAATGACAATGCTGAATTGACGATCGCTGCGGCCGTTAGTGGCATACAGTCCGACGCATAAGTATACGAGCTCGCAACGCCCTCTATTCGGCAGAAGCGGTCGACTTCGACCGCGCAAACCGGGGATCGCTGCCGCGCCGGAATGACCCGATCTACACGGGCTGCGGGCGCGGCACCCGCGACCGCCGCTGTGTACCGGATGGCGGTTCTACGCGTCTGGGGCACTATGGATCGGCATCTATCTGTGGGCAAACGGCGACCATGAGCGCTGACGCGATCGCAGCCCGTGTCACGGGCTGCCGGCCATGGTGCGGTCGTAGGTGCGCCGTGCCCGGACGCTGCGCGCGCTGGCGCCGTAGCGGCGCAGCATCTGCGGGGAGGTTCAGAAGTCCGCGGTTGCCAGGCAACGGCAGGACGCTGACGCTGATCGGCGGGGTTCATACCGATGTGATCGCCGGGCGAGGCAAGTGCCGGGATCGATGATGAGACGATGCGAACCTCAGCCGAAGTGGCAGTCAGGAAGAAGAAGAAGAAGAAGAAGGAGGAGGAGGAGGAGGAGGAGGAGGAGGAGGACGGACATGACCCCACCGGCCGCTCGCAGGCGGAGCCAGTTCATCGATGCGATGATCGATGACTACGCGGCAGCGCATTCCACCCCGCCCGACGCTGACCAGCTCGAGTTGCAGCGCATCACGCAGGAGAAGACCGGTCGCGCCGCGGGGATGCAGATCGGCGATGACCAGGCGGTGCTGATGGAGATGCTGGTCCGGGCCATGGGAGCGAGGCGCGCGGTGGAGATCGGCACGTTCACCGGCTATTCGGCTCTGGCGGTGGCGCGGGGCCTGGGTCCCGGCGGGCGCCTGCTGTGCTGTGACGTCAGCCAGGAGTGGACGTCGATCGCCCGCCAGGCGTGGCAGGAAGCCGGAGTCGCCGACCGGATCGAGCTCCGGGTCGGCCCGGGTCTGGAAACCCTGCGCTCACTGCCGCCCGGCGAGCAGTTCGACTTCGCGTTCATCGACGCCGACAAGACGGGCTACGCCCAGTACTACGAAGAGGTGCTGACCCGGCTGCGGCCAGGAGGCCTGATACTCCTGGACAACACGCTGCAGGGCGGCCACGTCGCCGGCGATCTCGGGGACGACGATGACGTCGCTGCTATCCGTTCCCTCAACGACGCGATCGCCGCCGATCCGCGCGTGAAAGTGGTTCTGATTCCCATCGGTGACGGCGTAAGTTTCGTGCAGAAACTCGGTGAACGGCAGTGAACTCGCTGCCGGGACGCGCTCCTGACCGGCGTCGCGCGTGCCCCCGGACCCGTCCGGGTCGGCCTGCCGCCCGATGTGAAGAGTCCCAGTGGGACGGCCGGCAGCCGGGAAGGACATTCCCATAGGGCTGCGGGCGGCGAGCCGCTGGCCGCATCGCACCTGCCCGGCAGCCCCCGGGAGAGAGTCAGACCGCGGCAAATTGTCAGACTCAGGCATGAAGATGGTGGCAGGCATACCCGCCGGGTGAAGGGAGCGGGCTCCGTGACCGAGGATTCCAGCCGCGCCGAGTGGCTGCAGCAAGCGCGCTCCTACCTTCGCAACGCCGACCCCGTGCTGGCGCGGCTTATCGACGACCGGCCGGCCTTCGACCCCCGGGCGTGGATGGCTCAGCTACCGCCGATGGATCTGTATGGTGCCCTGCTGTTCCAGGTCACCGGCCAGCAGCTTTCCGTCCCAGCGACCCGCCGGACCGTTGCCCGCATCGAGGCACTTTTCGACGGCCATCTCCCCTCACCCAGCGAGCTGCTGGGAGTCGATCCCGGCAAGCTCCGCGAGGCCGGGCTTTCGTGGCGGAAGGTCAGCACGCTCCGCGACCTCGCCGGGCGGCTGTCGGACGGCCGGCTGAACCCGGACGTCTTGAGCAGGCTGCCAGACGACGAGCTCATGGCAGAGCTCACCGCGATTCCGGGGATAGGTCCCTGGACCGTGCAGGGCGCCCTCATCATCGCGCTCCAGCGAGAAGACGTCGTCCTGCCGGGCGACCTCGCGCTCCGTAAGGCCGTCCAGGTCGCCTACCAGCTCGACCACCTCCCCGCTCAGCAGGAGGTCCTCGCCATCGCCGAGAAATGGCGGCCCTACCGCAGCCTGGCGACCAGCTACCTGTTTTCCGCCGCCTTCGAGCGGACCGAGACACCGCCGGTCGCCCCGCGCGAGACGTAGCGCGGTACCCGCCCTGACGCACTCCAGGAACCGTCGGCTAGCCGCGGGTGGTGGCGGTGCGCAGAACATCCGGCTCGGAGCGCATGATTTCTGTCGATGGGCCATTACGCAGTGTGATGGCGATCTGAGGCCGCACCGAGGCGATCGGGCGACTGTGAGCATCCCAGACCTGGCACGCGCCTCATGCGGCATGACAGCAAGCGGAAACGCTGGACGCAATTGCGTGGAAACGTTTCCGCGGAAACGTTTCCGTCGGCGCCTGCGTCCGGGGTGGAGCGTCGCAGGTAGTACGGATCGCGAACCAGCGCGGGGTCAATCAAGCCTCCCAGCGGGGGCCGCCTAACTGGACGACCCCGCGCAAGCCCAGCTGCTGGCCGGGACCGCCGCCTGCTGCATTCTGACTTCAACCCCTCAACATTTTGATCACGCTTGCTGGGACGTGGCCCATCGTCTGGGCCTGGCCCACCAGCGGAATGACTCGCTACCGGCCGTTCTGCAGGACGCTGATCTCGCCGCCCACCGAGTTGGTGAACTGGTTGTGGCACGCCTGCTGGGTCGCCACCGTGTTCGCGCCGCTCAGGCAGTTGTAGTACGAGTTCAGCTGAGGCCAGAACACCGCCAGCACGAGCAGCCACAACGCGCTGAACGCGAGGCCAAGCGTGCCGAGCACGACGCCGCTTACGGCCCAGCGCGGCCGGGCCGTGCCGCTGCGCCGCGCCTTTTTGCTCGCGGTGATGCCGAGCCAGATCGCGGTCACCGCGAACAGCAGGGCGAGAACGGCGACGTAGATCCCGCGGTGCAGGTTGCCGAGCCCAAGCAGCAGGCCGACCAGGCTCAGCGCGCCCAGCGCCAGCGCCGCCAGCGCCCGCTGGCGCAAGGCGGGATCGGGGGGCGGCAGCTGCCGGGCCGGCAGCGTCCCTCTCGGCTGCGGCCCGCGCCCGCTAGGTGGCTGGTATCTAGCCATCGGAACCTATTCTGCCCCCTCGGCCGACCTCCCGGTAATGTGCCATAGGGTGGCGGCGTGAGGCCAGAGGGAGACACCGCGTGAGCCGAGAGGGAAACATATCCCGGCTGGTGGTGCTCGTCTCCGGGGAGGGGACTAACCTTCAGGCTCTGATAGACGCGTGTCGTGACGAGGCCTACGGGGCGCAGGTCGTCGCGGTCGGCGCGGACCGGGGCGCGATTAACGCGCTCGCGCGGGCCGAACGGGCCGGCATTCCCTCCTTCGTCCTCCGCCTGGCGGACTATCCCGCCCGCGAGGAGTGGGACGCGGCGCTCGCCCGCACCTGCGCCGGCTACCAGCCCGACCTGATCGTCCTGGCCGGGTTCATGAAGCTCGTCGGCAAGCCGTTCCTCGCATCCTTCGGCGGCCGCTGCGTGAACACGCACCCGGCGCTGCTACCGTCGTTTCCCGGGACGCAGGCCGTGCGTGATGCGCTGGCCCACGGGGTGAAGGTCAGCGGCTGCACCGTCTTTATCGTCGACGACGGCGTGGATGACGGACCGATCATGGCGCAGGCCAGCGTCCCGGTAGCCGACGATGACGACGAGGCGACGCTGCACGAGCGGATCAAGGTAGCCGAACGGGCGCTGCTCGTCGGCACGGTGGGCAGGATGGTCCGCGACGGCTGGTCCGTCCGCGGCCGGAAGGTGAGGATCGGCAGTTGACCAGGATCCCGATCAGGCGGGCCCCAATCAAACGAGCACTGATCAGCGTGTACGACAAGACCGGGCTGGAGGACCTGGCGTCCGGGCTGCACGCGGCCGGGGTCGAGGTCGTCTCCACCGGCAGCACCGCGGCCAGGATCGCGGCCGCCGGGGTGCCCGTCACGCCGGTGGAGGAGCTGACCGGCTTCCCCGAGTGCCTCGACGGGCGGGTCAAGACGCTGCACCCCCGGGTGCACGCAGGCCTGCTCGCGGACACCGCGAACGCCGGGCACGAGGCGCAGCTGGCGGAGCTCGGCATCGAGCCGTTCCAGCTGCTCGTGTCGAATCTGTACCCGTTCGAGGCCACGGTCGCGTCCGGTGCCTCGCCGGAGCAGTGCGTCGAGCAGATCGACATCGGCGGCCCCGCGATGGTCCGGGCCGCCGCCAAGAACCATGGCTCGGTGGCCGTCATCATCGAGCCGTCCAGGTACGCCGATGTGCTCGCCGCGCTGGCCGAGGGCGGTTTCACGATGGATCAGCGCCGCCATCTGGCCGCCGAGGCGTTCGCGCACACCGCCGCCTACGATCTCGCGGTCGCGTCGTGGTTCGCGTCCAGGTACGCACCGGACGAGATCGCGCGCGACGCCGGCTGGCCCACGGTGGCGGGCGCCCTGTGGCGGCGCGCCGACGTGCTCCGCTACGGCGAGAACCCGCATCAGCGCGGGGCCCTGTATAAAAACCTTTTGGCCGAACGGGCCGGGGTTGCCCGTTCCCCCGAACCAGGGGGCATCGCTGGCGCGGAGCTGCTGCACGGCAAGGCCATGTCCTACAACAACTACGTGGACGCGGACGCGGCCCGGCGGGCGGCGTACGACTTCGCCGAGCCGTGCGTGGCCATCATCAAGCACTCCAACCCGTGCGGGATCGCGATCGGTGTCGACCTCGCCGAGGCGCACGCCAAGGCGCACGCCTGCGACCCGGCCTCGGCGTTCGGCGGGGTGATCGCGGCCAACGGGCCGGTGACCGCCGAACTGGCCAGGCAGATCGCGGACGTGTTCACCGAGGTGGTGATCGCGCCCGATTTCGACGCCGAGGCGCTGGACATCCTGTCCGCGAGCAAGAACGTCCGGCTGCTGTGTTTGCCCGGGGGGACTCTGCTAGCCGGGGGGACGACCCCCCCAGACCCCCCCGCTCTGCTAGCCGGGGGGACGACCCCCCAAGACCCCCCCGCTCTGCTAGCCGGGGGGACGACCCCCCAAGACCCCCCCGCTCCTGGGGGAACCCATCCCCCCAGACCCCCATTGGGGGGGACCTCCGGCCCCCCCGGGGGTCTGCTCGGGGCGGTGGAATGGCGGCCGGTGAGTGGGGGGATCTTGCTGCAGTCGGTGGATCGCGTGGACGAGCCGGGCGATGATCCGGCGAACTGGCAGCTCAAGGCGGGGCCGGCGGCCAGCCCAGCGCAGCTCGCAGATCTCGCGTTCGCGTGGAAAGCCTGCCGTTCGGTCAAATCGAACGCCATCTTGCTCGCGTCGGCCGGGGCCTCGGTCGGGGTCGGCATGGGCCAGGTCAACCGGGTGGACTCGGCCCGCCTGGCCGTGATGCGCGCCGGGGACCGGGCCGCGGGTTCGGTCGCGGCCAGCGACGCGTTCTTCCCGTTCCCCGACGGCTTCGAGATCCTGGCGCAGGCCGGGGTGCGCGCGGTCGCCGAACCGGGGGGCTCGATCCGCGACCACCTGGTCATCGCCGCCGCCGAAGCCGCGGGCATCCCGCTGTACTTCACCGGCGTCCGTCATTTCTACCACTGAGCTCAACCAACTCCGAGGACGATGCGTGACCGCACAGCTGCTTGACGGCAAGGCCGTCGCCGCGGAAATACGGGCCAGCCTGGCGCAGTGGGCGGCCGCGCTGGCCGCGCGCGGGATCGTCCCCGGGCTCGGCACGGTCCTGGTGGGCGACGATCCGGGCAGCCGAGCCTACGTGAACGGCAAGCACCGGGACTGCGCGCAGGTCGGGATCGCGTCGATCCGGCGGGACCTGCCGGCCGACGCCACTCAGGCGCAGGTCGAGGCGGTGGTCGACGAGCTGAACGCCGATCCGGCCTGCACCGGGTACATCGTCCAGCTGCCGCTGCCCGCCGGGCTCGATGCCCACGCCGTGCTCAACCGGATGGATCCGGCCAAGGACGCGGACGGGCTGCACCCGGTCAACCTCGGCAAGCTGGTTCTCGGCGAGCCGGGTCCGCTGCCGTGCACGCCGCGCGGCATCGCCGAACTGCTGCGCCGCTGCGGGGTGCCCATCGCCGGCGCCGACGTCACCGTCATCGGGCGCGGGATCACCGTCGGCCGCGCTCTCGGCCTGCTGCTGACCAGGCGCACCGAGAACGCCACGGTGACGCTGTGCCACACCGGAACCAAGGATCTCGCCGCGCACACCAGGACCGCGGACATCGTGGTGGTGGCCGCGGGACAGCCTGGGCTGCTGACCGCGGACATGGTCAAGCCCGGCGCGGCGGTGGTCGACGTCGGCATCACCCGCACGGACGCCGGGCTGGTCGGCGACGTCGCCGCGGACGTCGCGGAGGTGGCCGGATGGCTGGCGCCCATGCCGGGCGGCGTCGGCCCTATGACCCGCGCCATGCTCCTAACCAACGTCGTGGAGCTGCTAGCTCTGTTAGCTCTGCTAGCCGGGGGGACGACCCCCCCAGACCCCCCCGCTGTTTCTCCCGGGGGGACCCATCCCCCCGGACCCCCCTTGGGAGAGAATTATCCCCCCAGACCCCCCTTGGGGGGGCCGAGCCCCCCAAACCCCCTTGGGGGGGCCGAGCCCCCCAAACCCCCTTGGGCCGGCCTAGGACGTGGACGGACCAGCCGGCGTTGTGCCAGAGGGCGGCGTCTAGGCAGCAGCGCGCGTCGATGATCACCCGACGGGCGACCACCCGGGCCAGTGTGGCGGGGTCGATGGCCCGGTAGTCGGACCACTCGGTGAGGTGCAGGACCAGATCGGCGCCTTCGGCCGCCTCCGATACCGAGGGGGCGTACCGCAGATCCGGCCGTTTCCTGGCCGCGCTGGGCATGGCCACCGGGTCGTGCACGGAGACGATCGCTCCCTCCGCCACCAGTCGGTCGCAGACGGCCAGGCCGGGGGAATCCCGGACGTCGTCGCTGTTGGGTTTGAACGCGACGCCGAGCACCGCCACGCGCCTGCTCATCAGCGAGCCCCCGGCCGCCTCGCGCGCCAGCGCGACCACCCGGTCACGCCGGCCCAGGTTGATCGCGTCCACCGTGGTCAGCAGGCTGACCAGCGAACTCACTCCCAGGTCAGAAGCGGTGGCGCGGAAAGCGCGGATGTCCTTGGGCAGGCAGCCGCCGCCGTATCCGAGCCCGGGCGATAGGAACCGCCTGCCGATCCGCGCGTCGTATCCGAGCGCCTCGGCGAGCAGTATCACGTCCGCGCCTGCCTCCTCGCAGACCTCGGCCATGGCGTTGATGAACGAGATCTTGGTCGCCAGGAACGCGTTCGCGGCCACCTTGACTAGTTCGGCCGTCTCCAGGTCCATCACGAGCAGCGGGGTTCCCGCCTCGAGCGGTGCGCGGTACACCTGGCGCAGCCACGCCTCGGCCTGGTCGGACGTCACGCCGAGCACGATGCGATCGGGAGCCAGGCTATCTTGCACCGCGAACCCCTCCCGCAGGAACTCCGGGTTCCAGGCCAGGTCGACCCGGTGGCCGGCCGGCGCGATCGCGCGCACCCGGTTCATCACCTGCCGGGCCGTCCCGACCGGGACGGTGGACTTGCCCACGATCAGGGTCGGCGACGCCAGGTGCGGTGCGAGCGCCTCGGCCGCGGCGTAGACCGAACTGAGGTCGGCCCGGCCGGCCTCACCCTCGGGCGTCCCCACGCAGAGGAAGTGAACCTCACCGAAGTCACCGACCTCGGCGAACGACATGGTGAACCGCAGCCTGCCGGCTTCCAGGTTCTTCCGCAGCAGCGGTTCCAGGCCGGGTTCGAAGAACGGAGTCTCGCCCCTCGCGGCCTTGGCGATCTTCTCCGCGTCGACGTCGATCGCCAGCACGTCATGCCCGAGATCCGCCATGCAGACGGCGTGGACGAGGCCGAGGTATCCGGTCCCGATGACGGTGACCCGAGGCAACTGACCACTCCTTCCCGTGGACGTTCCCTAACGATAATGACGTCCCGGAGCCTCCAGGCGCCGACCGGCCAGTTGCTGACGGCTGACCGGAATGGAAACACTTGCTGAATAGCTGAAACAGTTAAATAGTTGATATGATTTAAATAACCTTGTGCCCCGGCGGCCTCCTCCTGCCCCGAGCGAAGACCGGGACGCTTGCTACCGGTGAGTAACATAACGGGCGTGGACCCGGTGCCGAGCAGCACAAGGCGGTTTGGCAGGCTGTACCCGAGCAACCAAGGAGGTCGGTGTAGTCCATGAACATCGTCGTGTGCGTCAAGCAGGTGCCAGATACCGCGGCCGAACGCAAGCTCAAGCCCTCGGACTCCACGGTGGACCGCGCGTCGGTGGACGGGCTCATCAACGAGCTTGACGAGTACGCCATCGAGGAGGGCCTGCAGATCGCCGAGGCACAGCGCGCGGCGGGCAGTGAGGCCGAGGTCACCATATTGACGATGGGCCCGGAGAAGGCCGCGGATTCGATCCGCAAGGCGCTGTCGATGGGCGCGGACAAGGCCGTCCACCTGCTGGATGATGGCCTGGCCGGATCGGACGCGCTGTCGACCTCCTACGCGATCGCCCGGGTGCTCTCCGAAACCGGCTTCGACCTGGTGATCTGCGGTTCAGAGTCCACCGACGCCAGGATGGGCGTGCTGGTGGCCATGCTGGCCGAGCGCCTCAACGTTCCGCAGCTCTCGCTGGCCAGCCAGGTGGAGATCGACGGGCCGGTGATCCGTGTCCGCCGCGTCTCGGACGACGGTTACCACGAGGTGGAGGCCTCGCTTCCCGCGGTGATCAGCGTGGTGGAGAAGATCAACGAGCCGCGCTACCCGTCGTTCAAGGGCATCATGGCCGCGAAGAAGAAGCCGGTGCAGACGCTCACCCTCGCCGACGCCGGGATTGACCCGGTGGCGGTCGGGCTGGCCGGAGCGGGTACCGAGGTGGTCGATTTCGCCCAGCGGCCGCCGCGGCAGGCCGGCGTGATCGTCAAGGACGAAGGCGACGGTGGCGTCAAGGCGGCCGAATTCCTCGCCGCGCAGAAGTTCATCTAAAGGCTCTGGAGGGGAGACGGCATGGCTGAGATCCTTGTGCTCGCGGACCACGCGGGCGGAGATGTGAAAAAGGTCACCTTCGAGCTGATAACGCTGGCCCGCAGGTTCGGCGAGCCCGCCGTCGTGTGGGCGGGATCAGGCGCTGAGCAGGGACAGGAACGCTGCGCGGAGTTCGGCGCCGCCCGCATGTACGTGGCCGGGGACGCGGAATTCGACGACTTCGTCGTCGCGCCGACGGCTGAGCTGCTCGCCCAGCTGGTCAGGGACCAGGCTCCGGCGCTCGTCCTGATCGCCGGGACGGGCGAGGGCAAGGAGATCGCCGCCAGGCTCGCGGTCAAGACGGACTCGGGACTGCTCACCGATGCCGTGGACCTCACCCCGGACCAGGACGGGAACCCGGTCGCCGAGCAGTCGATCTTTGGCGGTTCGACGGTGGTCCGCTCCCGGGTCAAGCGCGGGACGCCCATCGTCGCGATGCGCCCCCATTCGGTCGCGCCCGAGCCAGCGTCCGGTGCGGCCGAGGTTTCCCCGGTGTCTCTGGCCGGGGAGGCCGGCGGCGCCAGGATCACCGGGCGCGTGGTGGCCGAGCGCGGCGAGCGCCCCGACCTGACCGAGGCGTCGATCGTGGTCTCCGGCGGCCGCGGCACCGGCGGGGCCGAGGGCTTCGGAGTCATCGAGAAGCTCGCGGACGCGCTCGGCGCCGCCGTTGGCGCGTCGCGCGCGGTGACCGACGCCGGGTGGTACCCGCATCAGTTCCAGGTCGGCCAGACCGGCAAGACCGTCTCGCCGCAGCTGTACATGGCGATCGGCATTTCCGGCGCGATCCAGCACCGGGCCGGCATGCAGACCTCCAAGACGATCGTCGCCGTTAACAAGGACCCGGAAGCCCCGATCTTCGAACTGGCTGACTTCGGGGTCGTCGGGGATCTGTTCAAGGTGGTCCCGCAGCTCATCGAGGAGATCGGCAAACGCAAGTAGCCCTATCTCAACAGGTAGGGAGTTTGCCCGTTACATCTGTTTCTTCGGTATCTTCGCGACGGCTAGGCTGTACGCAGTCATGAGTTCAAACCGCACTAGTCCCGTGTACCTGGATCACGCGGCGACGACGCCGATGCGGCCTGAAGCGATCGCTGCGATGACCGAGGAGCTCGCCCGGCTCGGGAACCCGTCGTCATTGCACGCCGCGGGCAGGCGGGCCCGCCGGGTGGTGGAGGAGTCCCGGGAGCAGCTCGCCGAGGTGTTCGGGGCCCGGCCCAGCGAGGTCGTCTTCACCAGCGGCGGGACCGAGGCGGACAACCTCGCCGTGAAGGGCCTGTACTGGGCGCGTCGGGACGGTTCCCGCCGGCGGGTGCTGACCACCTCGGTCGAACATCACGCGGTGCTCGACTCGGTCCGCTGGCTGGAGGAGGCCCAGGGCGCCGAGGCCGTCTGGCTCGTGGTCGGCAGCGATGGCGCGGTCCGCCCCGAGGTGCTGCGCGCCGCGATCGCCCAGGCCCCCCAGCAGGTGGCCATGGTCAGCGTGATGTGGGCGAACAACGAGGTCGGCACGGTGCAGCCGGTCAGCGAGCTCGCGGCGGTAGCGCACGAGTACGGGGTGCCGTTCCACACCGACGCGGTGCAGGCGGCCGCGCAGCTACCCGTCGACTTCGCGGCCAGCGGGGCGGACGCGCTGACCGTTACCGGCCATAAGCTCGGCGGGCCTGTCGGCGCCGGGGCGCTGATCCTGGCCCGCGGCGCGGCGCCGGTGCCCGTGCTGCACGGCGGCGGCCAGGAGCGTGACATCCGGTCCGGCACCCTCGATACCCCCGCGATCAGGGCGTTCGCGGTGGCGGCCGCGGTCTGCGCGAAGCAGCGGGCCGACGAGGCCGAGCGGCTCGCCGCGCTCCGGGACGACCTGGTGCACCAGGTGCTGGCCGCCGTGCCCGACGCCGTGCTCAACGGCCCGCCGCCGGGACCTGGCCGGCTGCCGGGGAACGCGCACTTCTCCTTCCCCGGCTGCGAGGGCGACGCCCTGCTCATGCTGCTCGACGCGAACGGGATCGCCTGCTCCACCGGCTCGGCGTGTACCGCGGGCGTGGCCGAGCCCAGCCACGTGCTGCTGGCCATGGGCGCCGACGATTCGCGGGCCCGCGGCTCGCTCCGCTTCTCGCTCGGGCACACCTCGACCAAGCACGACGTCGATGCCCTGGGCCTGGTGATCGGCGAGGTGGTAGACCGCGCCCGCCGCGCCGCCGCCCGCTGACCGTACCCCATCCAGGCGGGAGTAGTGGCCCGCGGCGCGTAACCTTGGTGGGCGTGAGTGGTCTTCGGGTGCTTGCGGCGATGTCAGGCGGGGTGGACTCCGCGACGGCCGCGGCTCGTGCGGTGGACGCGGGTCACGAGGTGACCGGCGTCCACCTGGCGTTGTCGTCGAATCCGTCGTCTTACCGGACCGGAGCCCGCGGGTGCTGCACGCTCGAGGACGCACGGGACGCGCGGCGGGCCGCCGACGTCATCAGCATCCCGTTCTACGTATGGGACATGGCCGAGCGTTTCCACCGCGACGTGGTCGAGGATTTCGTCGCCGAGTACGCCGCGGGCCGCACCCCGAACCCGTGCCTGCGCTGCAACGAGAAGATCAAGTTCGCGGCGGTCCTGGACCGCGCGCTGGCCCTCGGTTTCGACGCGGTATGCACCGGCCACTACGCGCGCGCCTCGGACGGGATCTTGCACCGGGCCGCGGATCCCGGCAAGGATCAGTCCTACGTGCTGGCCGTGCTCACCTCGGATCAGCTCAGGCACGCCATGTTCCCGCTCGGCGACACGCCGAAGACACAGGTCCGGGCCGAGGCGGCGCGGCGCGGCCTGGCCGTGGCCGCCAAGCCGGATAGCCACGACGTCTGCTTCGTCGCCGACGGCGACACGAAGGGCTTCCTGGCCCGCCACCTGGGCCAGGCGCCGGGCCGGATCGTCGATGAGTCGGGCGCGGTCGTCGGCGAGCACGAAGGCGCCTACGCCTTCACCGTCGGCCAGCGCCGGGGCCTGCGCGTGGACCGGCCAGCCGCTGACGGCAGGCCCCGTTACGTGCTCGACATCGAACCGGTGACCAGGACGGTCACCGTAGGACCCGCCGAGGGACTCGACATCACCGAGGTCATGGCGGAACGGCCCGTCTGGACCGGCTGCGCCCCGCCGTCGCAGCCTCTGGACTGCCTGGTGCAACTGCGCGCGCACGGCGAGGTGCACGGCTGCACGGCCCGGCTGGACGGCGAGGCGCTGCGCATCCGGCTGCACCGCCCGGCGCGGGGCGTGGCCAAGGGCCAGGCCGCCGTCCTCTACCACGGCGACACCGTCCTCGGCAGCGCGACCATCAGCGGCACGTCGGCCGCGACCCCGCTGGCTCGCGTCCCGGCCGGGCAGGACCTTACCGAGGTCCGCTAGTCCGCCCCGAACAGATGACGGTTCAGTCCCGGCGGGCGGGTCGATTCGGGGCACGACCCGGTGTAAAAGTTCATGACCGCGACCACCCGTACGTCCGACGAAGACTTCAGCGGACGTGCGTAGTGCGAGTAATTCTTACCGTCGAAGAAGATCAGCTGGCCTGCCTGCGGCCGGATGACTGTGCAGTCCCGTTCTACAGCCTTGACATCGGCCGCCGCCGGGTCGTGCCCGACCACGAGTTCGCCTCCGCCCGCCGGGTGATCGGTAAAGAAGAGAAGGCCGGTTACCGGATTTGAATCGACATGACATTCGAACCGCATCGTGTTCCCACGCTGAACGTTCAGGACGACGCCGTATCGGTCATCGAAGGCCGCCTCGACGGGTTCCTCGCGGGCTTTCCAAGCCAATTCGAGGAAGTCAGCTCGATAGAGATCGTATAGCCAGGGCAGTCTCTGCCTCACTTGGTCCGCGTGCACCCGGCCGCGCGAGATGTGCACCACATCTTCCGCTTCGCGGGACAAGACCGGCGTGCGGGGAAAATCCCGGAAATCAGCTTCGGCAGCGACTGCGCCGATATCATTCGGCCAGCCCTTGGGAAGTATGTCTGTCACGTCTCTTTTTACATAGGAGAACTTCTGCGGCATAGCCAGGCCGTCCTAGGGAAATATGGAAGGTGCACCTCTGCTGTGCCAGTGTAGTGTGCAAGGTAAGCGGAACCTGCGCTAACCCGTTCTCCGCGAACAATGTCCGATAGCCCGATCCGGATCGGTCTACCTCACGCTCGAAGAGCGCTTGTGACGGGTAGTTGTCAAGTTCTCGCGGATCCCTGCCCTGGCAGCGGGTAAAGCGCTGTCCTTCGTAGTAGGCGTGGAGGTCCTTATTGGTGGTCCAGACATCGATGCGGATAAGCGTGACTTTGTGGTCTCTTTCCGCCACGTCGGCCGCCCAGTCCAGTAGTGCGGCGCCGAGCCCGAGGCCCGCGTAACGCCTGCTGACGATGACACGCCGGACGTATAGCGCTGGCTCATGGCGTTTGTGGGCTGGCCATACTGGCTCATTATTCAGGTCTAGTGGCTCTTCGGTGTCAACAGTGATGGTCGCGGCCGCGGTGGTGCCGTCCCGGACGATCCACGTCTTGCCTTTGAGCAGGTCATTCAGTATGCGCTCTTGCTGTCCGGCCCTGTCCGGCCAGGGATTCGCCCACTGATCGGTGTCTTTGTTCGACCGCAGCCATTCAGCGGCCTCGCGGACTAGCCCGCGTACTTCGTCCAGGTCCCCCGGCATAGCAAGACGTAGGGCAAACGGATACGTTCCCACCGATACATAGTCACCCTTATCGGGCGCATGCGATACCCACCAGGGGCGCAGACTTTGCCGCGGCTTTAGCGTTTCCAGACCTCAGCTGAGTGAAGTCTTTGCCGAGCGAACCTAGGGAGCTTGTTCACAGATGACCTCCTAACTCTCTGCTTTATCAGCACTTACAGCTGATGGTTCGTCTCACCATCATCCTGAACGATCTCACCTATCGCGTGAATCAGACGTTTCGTTGATAGTGCGACTCCAGGGTGCGGAAAGCGGATCATCTCGTCAGCGCGTCGCCGGGCTTCACGGCCGGCGCTGCCTGGACGCGCCAGAGCCGACGGCTTAACGACCGAATCAGTCGGGCCAGGTGTCGCCGGGAACGATCGGCTGCTTCGCGTGTTCACGGTAGAATTACCGAGATTACGCCGCCAAGGATGACCCATGAAATCGTGGCTGCTATCCCTATGATGAATCGTGACGCCCGTACGTCTGGTTGATTCTTCCACCGGAAGCCCTCCAATCCGACCGCCACGCAGAGGACTGCGCCGCCAACGACTAGCCAAAGATGGGCGCCTAGGGCAGCTGCGCCTCCCACCATCGAGGCCATGAGGAAAAGCGCTATGACCAGCCAGAACGTACGTTGCATGCGCACATTGGCCGCTTGCAGGTTCACATTGGCTGTTTTCAGGTTCACATTGGCTGTTTTCAGGTTTTCGGCCAGCTTTTCAGCCTCCTGGATACGATCGTCCATATCCTGTGTCATCTCATTGACCTGTCGCTCTCTCCGCTGGACTTGCCAGTCGCGGCGGAGGGCTCGTCGGCGAAGCAGTTCTGCCGGAACGTCTGGGCCGGAGAGCCTAGCGAGAGCGAGATAATCGGTTCTTACGTCTTCTCCCAGACTTTCCGCGTCTGCGCTGGGCGCAGTATTCAGGATGTCGGTAATCTTTATCAGTTCACTGACACTGTAGCCAGCGGATACAGCGAGAAAGCTCTTCTGGATGACAGCATCACCAATAGTCCCGGCAAGGTTGCCAGCCCGTCCCGGATCGTCGGCTCTCGCCCTCGACAGCAAGAGCAGCCACACTTCGATGGTGGAAGCGACCGGGAACTTGTCTTTCGGCCAAATCGAGTGATACGCCTCGTCTGTGAACCGATCCTCCGCGATGAACCATGCGGTTGGCGCAAGCGAGAAGTTGAGATTCCGAGCTTTCGCGACTATAGCTGCGCTCACCGCGTCCGTCAGAGCGGCCGCTTCGGTGCGCATCGGTTTTTTCGCGGCAGCCGATAGCGTCAAGAGCTCTGCTCTCATCCGTTCAACAAGAGCTGGATCAGCTTGCTCATCGTCGATAATCTGGATTCTATGATTTGCCAGCCAGGATTCGAGGTGATTGTAACGTCGTTCAAACTCGGTCCAGGTGACAGGTCGTCCATGCTCTGCTCTAGATTGCCAATTTCGGAGCATGGGATTCTTAGCCAGGCGGATGAGTTGCTGAGGAAGATCAGTAGACCTAGCCGCCAATGCCTGAGCATCATTTGCCGCGCTCTGCCATAGCCGATTCCACTCGTTAATCACGGCTCGCGTAACGACGATATTGCAATGGACATCCCTGCTCATCTGCAATAGCTCTTCCAGCAAGCGGGATTGTGGCCCGTTGCTGTCTAGCCGGTAGACCAAGACGCTGGTGTCGAGCACGAGCGTGCTGCCCTCTACCCAATTCAGCCCGGTAAGGTCACGATGTCCCAGCATCCCTTGGAGCACTTGCCCGGCCACGATGAGACGCAGGATCTCAGTACCGAAATTGTCCGCAGTATCGAATGCCGCTTGCGTCAAAGCCTTGAGCGCGTTTGCTACTTCACCTGGGAGGACCCGGGCTTGCAACTGTGCATAGGCCGCCGACAGGTCAAAGTCGATACCGTTCAAGCTCTCGGGGTCCCCCGCCAGTATAACCCCCTTAAAGACTCGCTGGCTGCCGGCCATGAGGGCACTGATGAGATATTGCGCCAACCGGCGCTGACGAGCAGGCTCAATCACTTCGTGGTTGTCAAGCAACTCGGGGAGTCGCTTACCGAGATCTCGTTCGAATCGCTCTATGATGGTCTCGGCCCATGCATGATCGGCTTTGGCGTCTACGACACTCCCGGGCATTGCTGCCCACTTAGCGTTGCGTGAGTGCTGTCGGCCCTCTATCAGGCCCGCTTCCTCAGCGAGCTCCAATGCTACGTGAAGTGGTCTTTTATCGACGACATCGGTGAGCCACATATTCTTGATATGCAGGCGCAAGTCGCGCTCATACTGTGGTCCCTTGAGGGCGAGAATCTCGATAAGGCTGGAGATCAGGATGTCATTGCGCCACTTCTGGCGATCGGGATCAAGGGCAGCATGTGCTGCAGCGAGCCTCGCCAGATCATCGAACGGCATGCGTCGGGCGGTCACTGGTTCCCTCCACCAACGATTCCGATGTGTTTCGTTACCGTACGATAGAAGACGTATCTAATATCCGGCGATCTGGGGCGCTTGCGGATAAATCGGCCTGCTTGCGGGGCGCCCACTTAGCCGGATTTCTCTTGGAAGAAGCAGATCTTCCTTGCGAAGTTGCTGCCTATTGGTCGGTTCGCCGCCGGCGTTGCCCGCTGCTGGGCAACGCCGGCGGCTCACTGACGGTCCGGTCAGCCTGTGTATACGCGAAACGGACTCGTCGTTTGCGACCTACGCTTTTTAAGAGCGGGGGTCGTAGTGCTCGTACCGATACTGCAAGGAAGGACGCCCGTAGCGTTTGGCCATTGACACCACCCTCTTTGCTCATTCAACCCTCAGGTTGACCGGATTCTTACTGTGCTGGCACGGGGTTCTTCCGTGTCTCTTTCAGGGCAGCAACCCTGCCCTGTGAACCGCGGCGCTGACGGCCGCGCGTTATTGATGGGTCAGAAGATCCCGTTAAAGGGGTCGTAGTGCTCGTACCGGTACTGCTTGGAGGGGCGTGCGTGCAACTTCGCCATTTGCACCTTCCTCCTTCCTCAATCGTATGGATGCCTATGGGTTGATGTGACTGATGATATTATTGAAATTGGCATCACTGTACTAGCATGCGGGTTCTCCGCGCGCCGGCGCGTAATGCTATATCCGGTCGCCTTCCACTATGGCGTAGTGCGTCGGCCGGAGTCTGTGGCCCTGCTCTCCCGGAGCGCCAAGGTGGCCCGAGACTCTGTCGCGTATTCAATGAATATTGAAATTATATGAGTAACGATTAAGGAATCCCAGCTTTCCTTAGCCGTCGCTGCGATCGAAAGTGACGGAGTCGGGCCGGGCGGCCGTTCCTGTTACGCTCTGGTCAAGGAAGCGGGCTTTTCGGTATGTCTCCAACGTTTACAATGAACTGATTCCGGTCTGTAGGCAAAACTGTCACGGTAAGCCGCATAGGAGTGCCGGTCTGGTCAAACGCAGTCCTGAATATCTCGAAAACTCCGACTCGTCCGTCTTGGGGCAAGTTAAAGAATATTGCTTCTGTTACGTCTGGCGCCCGGACCGAGATCCAGTCACGGTATCCGACCTGCTGGAGGCCGAGGGTTTCCGCCAGGTATTTCACCGTGCCGATCTCAATGTTGTCGGCCAGGCTGAGCAGTTCGGCGCCCTGTACGGCCAGCCCTCGCGGGTAGAACGACGTCTGCAGGGACCAGGGCGTTCGGTCGATGTAGCGTCTCTGGTGTCGGCTGATCACCTGGGAACCTTCGGGTACCTGGAGCTGGCTGGCGACCACCGCGGAAGCCTTCTGGATCTCGACCTGAGGGTCCGTCAGGGTTGGACTTCTTATCGGCCCCTCGGTGTCGGACTCGTACTTTTCGACCTCACCGTACGTGGCGACTTGCTCACCGATTCCTTTCGGATCGCTGGTAGTCAGCGTGGTGACGTACGGGTCAATTTTCTTCACCACGAAGGTGCCCTGACCTGGCTTCGTCTCAACCAGTCCGAGGGTGGTGAGCCACTTGATCGCGTCCCGGACGGTGTTCCGCGAAGCTCCGTAGTGCTCTCGCAGCTCGAGTTCGGTCCGCAGCTGCTGGCCGGGCTCGAGCACTCCCGACTCAATCTGCTCGCGCAGGTCTTCGGCGATCTGCCGGTACATGGGGTTTGCCATCGGCCCTCCTCTCTGCTCGACCTTCCTCAGATTGGGGTGATCCTACCTGTCCAGACCACCCATGCCATCCAGCCGAGCAGAATATTTGGCACTGGTCGGTTTGTACCCAGCTGAACGTTGGTAACACCTGAAGTGGATACCAAAGGTTGGGATGGCTCGGATGGCAGGGTGCATAGGATCTATCCTAGCAGTATGGCTGCTTGGTTGCACTAGGATCTTCCCGATGGCTCCAGACAGTGGAACAGTCAGCCTCAACTGGACGTACCGGATAGCACGTACGGATCGTGGACAGACGGGGATGCCGTAGACCACGAGCGCGAGGCCCGCGAGAGGCCTCGCGAGGCCGGGTCGCAGAAGGTGGGACCCCGCGGAGGCACTTCCGCGGGACGGAAGTGCCTGAGGCCATCATGGCCGGTTTCGTAGCCGCAGTAGCAGTCGCTCTCTTCCTGGTCGTGGTCGTGGGACTCGCCGTGGTGGCGATCGCGGTCCGCCGCGAAGACCGGGCTTACACGCTGGTCGGCGAGGCGCCGACCGGCTGTCCCGGGGCACTCGGCGGCTGAACGGCGTGGGCCGCAGGGACCTGGACTCGAAGGCCCCGGAGAACCCAGAATTCCTCCGGCCGCTGGGCGAGCTGGTTCATTAGCCGCGCCCGCCGCGGCGCGGGTCCCGGTCCCTGCCATGCCGGGGCAAGCAGGGCCCAACGGCACCGCGCCGACGCGCTGACCAGCCTGTTTGCGTTCCCCATCGGAATCAAGAGGCCGATGGGGAACGCGACCTGGTCCTCCGGGGTCCACGACGAATCCGGGCGGACAAGTTTGGCGCGATCATCCCGGCCGTCGATTCGGAGTTTGCGGACCCCTCGATCACATCGGGGGAAGCCTGAACGGCCTGATCTTCGTGCCGGGGTCACGCCGTCCGCCCGGGCGGTCTAGCTCGGCGAGTCTGCCGATGTGCCAGTCATCCCAGCCACTGGGCTGGCTTGGTCTAGTGGAATCATCCTCGTCATCGGAATGTAAGGCATCTGAGATGGTTTCGTAGCCTCGGACAAGGGGTATCCAGCGGATATGTACCAAACGTTGGGATCGCCGGGACTAGCCGAGCCATTCGACTGCTTGGTCATAGAAGAACATGTCATACCACCCCTACCGGACCAATGGTTCGCCTCAGCCCAGTAGACCAGATGGTATGCGCAGCTAGTGGGCCGACGATGACCCAGCCAGGCCCCCCGGAGTCTCTCCAGGGCCGCAAAATGTCGGGCCCGACGGTGCCCAGCACCGTCGGCAGGTTGTGGGGAGGCTGCCATGAGCGGCAGCGCAGCATCGGTAGCGTACTTGATACTGGCGGTCTTCTTCGGCGGGGTCGCGCTCGGGGTGGTCGCGATGGTGGCGGTAGCCGTACGGATGGAGGATCGGCGATTTTCCCTCTCCGGCGCGGCCCCTGGCGCGGCGGCCCGGGGCGCGAGACGGCTCACCGGCTTCGGCGGCTCCGGCTCTCACTTCCGGCCGCGCGGCCGAGCGTAGTCATGATCGACTCGGTCGTAGCCATCGTGAGTGCCTTTTTCGTCATGGGAATTACGGTCGGGGTAATCGCGGTCCTCGCCATGGCGGCCCTCCGGGCGGACCGGCGAGGCCATCCAGGCAGTCCGCTGGAGTACGGACCTGGCGGACTCGACGAGCCGCCGCCAGATCCCGGCTGGGACGACGCCGGTTCCGATGACCATCCGCGCTGGCCGGGGGATACCGACAACGATTTCACCGGCCGATAACTCCGCACTGAACGGAAGAAGCCGGACCGAGCGGCCGTGCTCTTGGCGCAAGGCAGCATCAAGAGCACGGCTCGAGGCCCCCGGGCTGGTGTTGATCGCAGGTTTGTCACCTGGCGGTTCTAAGCTCGACATGTGCGTGATGACCAAGACGGGGCGACCTATCCATGGCCGGCCGGAAGCGCCACCGGGATCGGCTCGATGCCGGGGACGAATCCGGCCGAGGCGATGCGCGTCATCGTCGGCGAACTTCCCGATTTCCCGCACCTTCCCGAACTTCCCGATCGCGGACCGGGAGCGGACCTGACCGGGCGGACCGCCGCGTTGCTGGTCGATATCTCCGTGGAGGTCACCCCGCGCGGCTGGCGTATAGCCGAACGGCCGGGCCGTGATCTGGCGCGGGCTAAGTCCATGCTCTCGTCCGACCTGGACGTGCTGGAAGAGGTGCTCGACGGCTTCCGCGGGCCGGTCAAGGTTCAGCTCTGCGGGCCGTGGACGCTGGCCGCCACGCTGGAGTTGCCGCGCACGATGAACGTGGCGATCGCCGATCCCGGCGCGGTGGCCGACCTGACCGCGTCACTGGCGGAGGGCGCGGCCGCCCACGCGGCCGAACTCGCCAAGCGCCTGCCCGGGGCGCGGCTCGTGGTCCAGTTCGACGAGCCCGCGCTCCCCGCCGTCGCGGCAGGCCTGGTGCCGACGGCGAGCGGGCTGTCCCGGCTCGCCGCGGTCGAGGCTGACGTGCTGCGGGAGAGACTGGCGCAGGTGATCGCGGCCACCCGCGCCTACACGGTGGTGCACAGCTGCGCTGAGTCAGTTCCGTTCGGGATAATCAAAGCGGCCGGGGCCGATGCCGTGGCCTTCGACCTCAGCCAGCTACGGCGGGGGGACGAGGACGGGGTGGCCGAGACTGCGGAGGCGGGCCTGGGGCTGCTGACGGGCGCGGTCCCGGCGGTGCCGGCCGAAGCGGGCCCAGGCGCTGGGGCCGGCGGCGCTGGGGCCGGCGGGGCTCGCCAGACCGCGGAGCGGGGTGTCGGCGGGGCTCGTGAGACCGCGGAGCGGGGTGTCGGCGGGGCTCGTGAGACCGCGGAGCGGGTTATCCGGCTGTGGCGGCGACTGGGGCTTCCGCTGGCGACGTGCGCGGAGCAGGCGGTCATCACGCCGGCCTGCGGCCTGGCGGGCGTATCCCCGGCTCAGGCGCGCGCCGCGCTGACGCGGTGCCGGGAGGCGGCGAGCATGCTGCCCGAGTTGATCGAAGAGATGGGGGGCGAGCCACAGTGAGCGAGCGGGAGGGGCGCGGCGTCGCCTGGACTGAGGAGCGAGGAACGAGCGACGAGGGAAGGCGGCGCAGGTGAAGGGGGATGGGGAGGTGGGTGGGGCCCGGAGGCGAGCGGGGGACACAGTGAGCGAAAACGACACGGGCCGGGATGAGCAGGGCCCGGCCGAGGAGCCTAAGGAGGCGCCGGCGGACGCGAGGCGGCGTCACGCCGACCTCAGCCTGGAGATCACCGAGGCCGATCACCGGTACTACATCCTCGATTCGCCCACGATCTCCGATATCGAGTACGACACCACGATGCGCGAGCTGCGCGCGCTCGAGGAGCAATACCCGGACCTGCGCACGCCTGACTCGCCGACCCAGACGGTGCACGGGACCATATCCACGCTCTTCACCCCGGTCGAGCACCTGGAGCGGCTGCTCAGCCTGGACAACGTCTTCTCCGACGAGGACCTCGGCGGCTGGGCGGACCGGGTCACGCGGCTCGGCGGCACCGGGCCGTACCTGTGCGAGCTGAAGATCGACGGGCTGGCCATTGACCTGGTCTACCGGGACGGCGCGCTGGTTAAGGCCGCCACCAGGGGCGACGGGCGCACCGGAGAGGACGTCACGCCGAACATCCGGACCATCTCCTCCATCCCCGCGCGGCTGACCGGTTCGGGGTATCCGGCGGTGCTCGAGGTCAGGGGCGAGGTGTTCATGCCGGTCGAGGCGTTCGGGAAGCTGAACGAGTCGCTGCTCGACGCGGGCAAGCCGGCGTTCGCCAACCCCCGCAACTCGGCCGCCGGGTCGCTGCGGCAGAAAGACCCCCGGGTTACCGCCTCCCGGGCTCTGGACGCGATCATCCACGGCATCGGCCGGGTCGAGGGTTATGCGGACTCGCCCGGCATCAGCGGCCCCGCCGCCGGCCCCGGCATCAGCGGCCCCGCCGGCGAAGCCGGCATCAGCGGCCCCGCCGCCGGCCCCGGCGAGGAAGGGCACCTCGAAGGGGCGCCGGACACGCAGTCGGGCTGGTACGAGCGGCTGCGCGGCTGGGGCCTGCCGGTCAGCGACCTGTACCAGGTCGTTCCCGACATGACCGGGGTCCGTGAGTACATCGCCCGCTACGCCGAGCACCGGCACGAAACGCCGTACGAGATCGACGGCGTGGTGGTGAAGGTGGATCAGATCGCCCAGCAGCGCCAGCTCGGCTCGACCAGCCGGGCGCCCCGGTGGGCCATCGCCTACAAATACCCGCCGGAGGAAGTCACCACCAGGCTGCTCGACATCAACGTGAACGTCGGGCGCACCGGCCGGGTCACCCCGTTCGCCGTGATGGAGCCGGTCAAGGTCAGCGGGTCGACGGTGGACAGGGCCACCTTGCACAACGCGGACGAGATCAAGCGCAAGGGCGTGCTCATCGGCGACATGGTGATCCTGCGCAAGGCCGGCGACGTGATCCCCGAGGTGCTCGGGCCGGTCGCCGATCTGCGCACCGGGACAGAGCGCGAATTCGAGTTCCCCACCGCGTGCCCGGCGTGCGGCACCGCCTTGACCCGGGAGGAAGACGAGGTCGACTGGCGCTGCCCGAACACGCGGTCCTGCCCGGCCCAGCTCCGCGAACGGCTCTTCCACCTGGCCGGACGGGGGGCCTTCGACATCGAGGTGCTCGGCTACGAGGCGGTCGGCGCGCTGCTCGACTGCGGTCTGGTCGCCGATGAGGGCGACGTGTTCGCGCTCACCGCCGAACGGCTCGAGACCTGCCCGTTCTTCGTCGTCAAGCAGGGCACGCTGAGCGCCAACGCCGCGAGGCTGCTGGCCAACCTGGCCGAGGCGCGGACCAGGCCGCTGTGGCGGATCCTGGTGGCGCTGTCCATCAGGCACGTCGGGCCGACGGCGGCGCGGGCGCTGGCGACCGAGTTCGGCTCGGTGGAGGCCATCGAGGCGGCCAGCGTGGACGCGCTGGCCGCGGTCGACGGGGTCGGACCGACGATCGCGGCCTCGGCGCGTGACTGGTTCACCGTCGACTGGCACCGGGTGATCATCTCGAAATGGCGCGCCGCCGGGGTTCAGCTCGAAGACCAGGGCTTCGACCCCACCCGCGCCGCGGCCCGCCTGCTGGCGGGCGTGTCGGTGGTGATCACCGGCTCGCTCGCCGAGTTCAGCCGGGACGAGGCCGGCGAGGCGGTCCGGCAGGCCGGCGGCAAGGTGACGTCCTCGGTGTCCAAGAAGACCGATTTCGTCGTCGCGGGCGAGAACGCCGGCTCGAAGTACGACAAGGCGGTCGAGCTAGGGGTGCCGATCCTCGACGAACCCGCCTTCCGCCTCCTCCTCACCGAGGGCCCCGGCGCCGTCCGCTCGTTACCGTGTGTAGTTACCCCCGCCAGATGGGGGTAACTACCCGCGATCTTCCGGGGCACTTCCCAGGCGGCCTGGGGGCAGCTTGCGGCCGGACAGGAACAGCGCGAGATCCTGGGCGGTCCCGGTCACCGGCGTTCCCGAGCCGAAGGCCCAGGCGGTGTCGCTGGCCCGCAGTTCGATGCCGGACAGATCGACGCCGAAGAAGTTGCGGGCTTTGGGCGTGGCCAGGTTCGGCAGGACGACACCGAGCCGGTCTTCCGGCACGCGCCGGGCCAGGCCCAGGGCCTCGGTGATATCCAGGCCGTGGATCACGTCATGGGTGAGCGCGCCGGCATCCCCGCCGCCCGGCGGCTTCCATGGATGGAAAACGTTCGCCGCGAGCGCCGCGGCTAGTTCGGCGGGCGACATGGCGGTCCCGTCGCGCCGGGCGCACCGGTCGGCCATGGCGTTGAACTTGCCGCGCGATCGCGCCAGCTCGAACGCGAACCGGCGGCCCGAGTACCGGAACGGCATGGTGATGTGCGCCACGACCTCCCGCACCCGCCAGCCCGCGCAGAGCGTCGGCTCGTCCCAGCTCGGCGCGGGCAGCCCGGCGAGCACCTCCGCCAGCTCGGCGCGCTCGCCCGCGATCATGTCCCTGATACCGTCCATCGCTGTCACGTCTCCTTCGTGAAGAGGGCTTACGTGAACGCGACGAACCAGGGCGAGCTCAGATGGACATTTTGAAAAGACGCAAGTTTCAGCCCTGGCCGCTGGTTTCGGCCAGCCTGCGGGTCAGGTAACGGCGCTCCGCGTCGGTGCTCGTCAGCTCGAGCGCTTCGGCGTAGGCGGCGGCTGCCTCGGGCAGACGGCCGAGGCGGCGCAGGAAGTCGGCCCTGGTCGCGGGCAGCAGGTGATAGCCGGCCAGCTTGCCCGACGCCTCCAGGGCCTCGACCAGCGGCAGGCCCGCAGCCGGCCCGCGGGCCATCCCCACCGCGACCGCGTAGTTCAGCTCCACCACCGGAGTCGGCAGGAACTGTTCGAGCTGGCCGTACAAGGCGGCGATCTGCGGCCAGTCGGTGCGATCCGCGGTGGGCGCGGTCGCGTGGCAGGCGGCGATGGCCGCCTGGATCTGATAGGGACCCGGCCGACCGCGCCGCAGCGCGTGCTCGAGCAGCGAGACGCCCTCACTGATCTCGGCGGCGTCCCACCGGCCGCGGTCCTGGTCTTCCAGGGTCACCAGATCGCCGCAGGCGTCGACCCGCGCAGAGCGGCGCGCGTCGTGCAGCAGCATCAGCGCCAGCAGCCCGGCTGCCTCGGGTTCATCGGGCATCAGCCGGGCCAGTACCCGAGCCAGCCTGATCGCCTCGGCGCTGAGGTTCTGCCTGACCAGATCCGCGCCTGCCGTCGCCGAATAACCCTCGTTGAAGAGCAGGTACAGCACGCCAAGCACGCCCGGCGTGCGTTCCGGCAGCAGGTGCGCCGGGGGGACCCGGTACGGGATCCCGGCGTTCTGGATCTTCTGCTTGGCCCGGACCAGCCGCTTGGCCATCGTCGGCTCGCTGGCCAGGAACGCCCTGGCGATCTCCGTCGTGGTCAGCCCGGCCAGCGTGCGCAGGGTCAGCGCGACCCGGGCCTCGAGCGACAGCGCCGGGTGGCAGCAGGTGAACATGAGCCGCAGCCGGTCGTCGGGAACGCCGCTGTGGTCGGTCCCGCTGTCATAGGCCGGGTGGGGATCTGGTTCGTAGGACATGGCGGCGACCTCCCGGAGTTTGGCGGCTCCGACCGCTTTCCTGCGCAGCACGTCGATGGCCCGGTTCCGGGCGGCCGTGGTCAGCCAGGCGCCTGGCCGGCCGGGGATGCCGTCCTTCGGCCAGCGCTGCAGGGCCATCGCGAACGCGTCCTGCGCGCATTCCTCGGCGAGGTCCCAGTCGCCCGTGGTCCGGATCAGCGTCGCGACGACCCGGCCCCAGTCGTCCCGGAACGCGGCGTCGACCGCGACCCGAACGGCGTCGGTGCTCATGAGCTGAACGGCCGGATCTCGATCGTCCCGTAGCCGGCCGCCGGGTGCCGCGCGGCGGCCTCGATCGCCTCGTCGAGGCCCGCGCACTCGATGATGCAGAAGCCGGCGATCTGCTCTTTGGTCTCGGCGAACGGCCCGTCGGAAAGCAGCAGCTGGCGGCGCCGCACCCGGACCGTCCTGGCCTCGGCCGGCGGCCGCAGCCCGCCGGTGGCCCGGAGCGCGCCGCGCTCCCGCATCTCTTCCATCCAGCCGCCGCAGCCGTCCTCCGCATGGGCCACCGCGGACTCGTCACCGCAAATCAGCAGCAGGTATCTCACGGACCCTCCTCCTTCCTCCATAAGCAAACGACGAACGGGCCTGCCGCGAAAAGACACGCGAAAGGATCACGCACGACCACGGTAACGGCCTTATTGCTTACAGCCTGCCGCCGCGCGACTCTGCTTTCCCCCGAGCCCACCCTGCTTTTCCCCCGAGCCCACCCTGCTTTTCCCCCGAGCCCACCCTGCTTTTCCCCCGAGCCCACCCTAGGATGGCGTGCATGCCCATTACCCGTGACGAGGTCGCGCACCTGGCGCGACTGTCCAGGATCGCGCTCAGTGACGCTGAACTAGACCATCTGGCGCCCCAGCTGGACCAGATAATCACGGCCGTCGCGCAGGTCCAGGAGGTCGCCGCCGAGGGCATACCGCCGACCTCGCACGCGACTGGCCTGACCAACGTGTTCCGCGACGACGAGCCCGTTCCGTGCCTGACACCCGGGGCCGCGCTCGCCCAGGCGCCCGCGGTGGAGCAGCAGCGGTTCAAGGTGCCGCGGATCCTGGCGGAGGACTGAGGCTGATGGAACTCACCCGCATGACCGCCGCTGAGCTGTCCGCCGCCCTGGCCGCCGGGGACGTCTCCGCGACCGAGGTCACCCAGGCCCACCTGGACCGGATCGCCGCCGTCGACGACCGCGTGCACGCCTTCCTGCACGTCGCGGCGGACAGCGCGCTCGCCCAGGCCGCAGCGGTGGATGAGGAACGCGCGAAAGGCGCACGTCGAAGCCCGCTGGCCGGGGTCCCGGTCGCGGTCAAGGACGTGTTCACCACCATCGGCCTGCCGACCACCTGCGGCTCGCGCATCCTGAACGGCTGGCACCCGCCGTACGACGCGACGATAACGCAGCGGCTGAAGCAGGCCGGCGCGGTCATCCTCGGCAAGACCAACATGGACGAGTTCGCCATGGGCTCGTCCACCGAGAACTCCGCGTTCGGTCCCAGCCACAACCCGTGGGACCTGGAGAAGATCCCGGGCGGCTCGTCCGGCGGCTCGGCCGCCGCGGTGGCCGCCTATGAGGCGCCGCTGGCGATCGGCACCGATACCGGCGGCTCGATCCGCCAGCCCGCGGCGGTCTGCGGGATCGTCGGCACCAAGCCGACCTACGGTGGCTCGTCCCGGTACGGGGTGGTCGCGTTCGCGTCCTCGCTGGATACGCCGGGGCCGTTCGGCCGGACGGTGCTCGACGCGGCGCTGCTGCACGAGGCGATCTCCGGGCACGACCCGATGGATTCCACCTCGATCGACGCGCCGGTGCCGCCGGTGGTGGCCGCGGCGCGCGAGGCGGACGTGAGCGGCATGCGGATCGGCGTGGTGACCGACCTGAGCGGCGACGGCTACCAGCCGGGCGTGCTGGCCAGGTTCGCCGAGGCGGTCGAGCTGCTCGAGTCGCTGGGCGCCAAGGTGACCGAGGTGTCCTGCCCGCACTTCAAGTACGCCCTGCCCGCCTACTACCTGATCGCGCCCAGCGAGTGCTCGTCCAACCTGGCCAGGTTCGACGCGATGCGCTACGGTCTGCGGGTCGGCGACGACGGGACCAGGGACGCCGAAGAGGTGATGGCGCTGACCCGGGAGGAGGGGTTCGGCGCCGAGGTGAAGCGGCGCATCATCCTCGGCACGTACGCGCTGTCCAGCGGCTACTACGACGCCTACTACGGCAAGGCGCAGCAGGTGCGCACGCTGATCATCAGGGACTTCGACGCGGCCTTCGGCCAGGTCGACGTGCTGGTGTCGCCCTCGACACCGACCACGGCGTTCCCCCTCGGGGAGCGAGCCGACGACCCGATGGCGATGTACCTGGCCGACCTGTGCACGATCCCGTCGGACCTGGCCGGCAACGCGGCGATCTCGGTCCCGTGCGGGCTGGCGCCGGAGGACGGGCTGCCGGTCGGGCTGCAGGTGATGGCGCCCGCGCTCGCCGACGACCGGCTCTACCGGGTGGCCGCCGCCGCGGAAGCGGCCTTCACCGACCGCTGGGGGCAGCCGCTGCTCGCCCAGGCGAAGGGGCTAGACAAGCGAACGGGAGACAGAACATGACGACCATGGACACGCTGGTCCCGTTCGCCGAGGCGTTGGAGCGCTACGAGCCGGTGATCGGGCTGGAGACCCACGTGGAGCTGGGCACCAGGACCAAGATGTTCTGCGGCTGCACGACCATCTTCGGGGCCGAACCGAACTCGCAGGTGTGCCCGGTCTGCCTGGGCCTGCCCGGCTCGCTGCCGGTGGTGAACCGGATGGCGATCGAGTACACGATCAGGATCGGCCTGGCCCTGAACTGCGCGATCGCGACGTGGTGCCGGTTCGCGAGGAAGAACTACTTCTACCCGGACATGCCGAAGAACTTCCAGATCTCGCAGTACGACGAGCCGCTGTGCACGAACGGCTGGCTGGATGTCACGTTTGATGATCCCGATGGTCGGCGTGACGGGCGGTCAGGGATTAGCGGCGAAGGACCACAGGGCGGCAGCGGAAAAACTGTCCGGGTCGAGATCGAGCGAGTCCACCTGGAGGAGGACACCGGCAAGTCGATGCACGTGGGCGGCGCCACCGGCCGGATCCACGGCGCCGAGTACTCGCTCGTCGACTACAACCGGGCCGGCATCCCGCTGGTGGAGATCGTGACCAAGCCGATCGAGGGGACGGGCGCGGACGCGCCCGTCGCCGCGCGCACCTACGTCACCGAGCTTCGTGACCTGCTCCGGTCCCTGGGCGTTTCCGACGTGCGGATGGAAGAGGGCTCGCTACGCTGCGACGTGAACACCTCGCTAGCGCCGCGCGGGTCCGGCCGCTGGGGGACGCGCACCGAGACCAAGAACGTCAACTCGCTGCGTTCGGTGGAGCGCGCGGTCCGGTTCGAGATCGAGCGGCAAGCCGCCGTGCTCGACTCCGGCGGCCGGGTCATCCAGGAGACCAGGCACTTCCACGAGGACACCGAGACGACGACATCCGGGCGGTCCAAGGAAGAGGCCCAGGACTACCGGTACTTCCCCGAGCCCGACCTGGTCCCGGTCGCCCCCCCGGCCGAATGGGTGGAGCAGATCCGGGCCGCGCTGCCCGAGACACCGTCCAGGGTCCGGGCGCGGCTGCGGGCCGAGTGGAACGTGTCCGAGGCGGACATGACCGCGCTGCACAACGCCGGCGCGCTTGACCTGGTGGCGGAGACGGTCGCGGCGGGCGCCTCGCCGTCCGACGCGCGCAAGTGGTGGCTCGGCGAGCTGGCCCGGCACGCCAACGACACCGGGACCGACCTGGCCGATCTGGCCATCACGCCCGCCGACGTGGCCCGGGTCGCCGAACTGGTCGCCACCGGAGCGCTGAACGACCGGCTGGCCCGGGACGTGATCGACGGCGTGCTGGCCGACGAGGGCACGCCCGACGAGGTCGTGGCGGCCCGCGGGCTAGCCGTGGTCAGTGACGAGGGCGCCCTGACCGCGGCCATCGACGAGGCCATCGCGGCCAATCCCGACGTGGCCGCCAAGATCCGCGACGGCAAGGTGGCCGCGGCCGGGGTCCTGGTCGGTGCGGTCATGAAGGCCACCCGCGGCAAGGCCGACGCCGCCCGCGTCAAGGCCCTCATAGTGGACCGCCTCGCCCAGCCATGACCGAGCCAGCAGGTGGCGAGGACGCCGACAGGCCGTGGGCACCCCCATTCATCAGCCGCGTACGCCTGACGAACTACAAGAGCATCGCCGATTGCGACGTGCGGCTCGGCCCCCTAACCCTCCTGGTAGGCCCGAACGGCTCCGGCAAGAGCAATTTCCTGGATGCTCTCGCGCTCGTTGCCAGGGCATTGGAAACGACACCGAACGAGGCTATCGACGAGCGCGGTGGCATGCCTGAGATAGCCCGCCGGGTACCTTCGCCGACTGACTCGTTCAGCGTCGGGGTTGAGGTGGTCCTGCCGTGGGGGGCAAAGGCGCAGGCATCAGCTCATGCCAGTTATGAGTTCGAAGTCGGACGGGTCCCGGGAGGGGGGCCGAGCGCCTTCGAGATCATCAACGAGGCTTGCGAGCTACGTAGGGGCGACCAGGCTTGGCGGTTTCGGGCCAGGCACGGTCAGGTGCTCGACGAGACCCGTACTCCGCAGGCTGCCAGAGTCCCGCCTGACCGGCTCTATCTGGCATTTGCCGGAACTCAGATCTTCTTTGAGCCCCTATATAGACGCTTGCAGGACATGTGCTTCTACAACTTCAATCTAGAAGTACTCCGACAGCCTCAGCAGCGGCCGCATGAGGCGATCCTCGACCAGCGCGGCGAGCATTTGGCGGACGTTATTGGCGCGCTTGCAGAGGAGGGTAGCGGGTACAAAGAACGCGTTGACGCGTATCTTCGCGCAATTGTGCCTGAAGCAGTCGGGATAGACCGGTGGTTCGTAGGTCCATACGCGACCGTGATGCTCCGGTCCATGGCTGGTCTTGGCGGTAGGGATGTGGTCTTCGGGCCTGACGGAATGTCGGACGGGACGATCCGTGCCGCGGCAGTGCTCGCAGCATTGTTCCAGCCGGCAACACGCGACGGGCGAGTGAGCCTCGTCGGCATCGAGGAGCCCGAAATCGCGCTGCACCCGGCGGCGGCTGGTGTGCTATTTGACGCCCTCACCGAGGCCAGCGAGCACGTGCAAGTGCTGGCGACCACTCAGAGCGCGGACTTGCTTGACCGTGACGATCTTGACGTTTCGATCATCCGGCCGGTAGTCATGCGGGATGGCTTGACGGTCATTGGTGAAGTTGACGATGCAAGCCGCGAAATCGTCGAGAAGAAGCTCTACACGTTGGGCGAGCTCATGCGCGGCAGCCAGCTGGCGCCAAAGCCGCCGCGGTAAACCGAGAGTTGACGTGAACAACATCTGGGTTCCAGTGACGATTGCGTCGGTTGTCGAGGGCGACGGCGAGAGGCAAGCGCTTCCAAGGCTCCTGCATCGTATCGCCGCAGAACTCGGGGTCGATCTTCGTACGCCGAAACCGCCCTTTCGGATACCAAGGTCCAAGCTTGTTACTTCTGGAGGAATCGAGCGCGCCATAGACGCACAGGCTAGCGAAGTCACCGGTGCTGGCGGAATCCTTGTGTTGTTCGACGCTGATGACGACTGCCCAGCGCAACTCGGTCCGCAGCTCCTCACCCGCGCACGTGCCGCACGCTCGGACAAACGCGTCGCTGTCGTACTCGCGAAGCGCGAATTCGAAGCATGGTTTCTGGCTGCCTTGCCGTCTCTTGCTGGTCAGTATGGTTTTCCCGACGATCTTCCGACACTGGACAACCCGGAGACGCCCCGGGACTGTAAGGGACGACTCACCAAGGCTAGAGGCCACGGCCTTCGTTACAGTCCAACCGTCGATCAAGCGCCACTTGCATCGATTTTCGACATGAAGATGGCGCGTAGCAACTTGCCGTCGTTCGACAAAGTTCTACCGGGATGTGGCCTGGTTGCTTGGCGTGCCGTCCACGCCAGGCAGCTAGCCGGGCAGGGCGGAGCGACGCCAGGCGCCGGGACCCGGGTGCAGCGGGCGGCGAAGCTGCCGGGACCGGTCGGACCAGGCCGTACGCGTCGGCTGGGGCGTCGCGTCGTCTTCGGTTGGGCGCGTCATCAGGACGGCGACTAGGGCCGCGATCTCTTCCGGCGTCGCGTCGCCGCGGACCACGCGGAGCAGCGGTTCCGTGGGTGGCTGATCGTTGTCAGCGGGGCGTGTAACCACGGCCGTTCAGTATAAAGATCTAACCGCGGGATTTGCCGAGGCTGATGCCGAACTCCCGGTGGACCCGCTCCCAGAATGCGTCCCGCAGCCACTCGCGGGCCTCCTGGTAAGGGCGCAGCGACAGGCCGAGTTCCTTCTCGGCGTCGACAAGCAGTTCCTTGTCGATGACGGGCGGGAGGATCGGGCCGGGCAGCAGGTCCCTGATGTTGTCCCGGCCGCGGGTCAGGATCCACTTCTGCGCGACGTGCTCGCCCGCCTCCTCGACCCGCATTCGCTCAGGCCCGAGGCGAGGCATGGGGCCCGTGCTGGTGACGGCCGACCAGCCCCCCGTCCCGGTCGGCAGGATGGAGTGCCCGCCGGTCCTCGACGCCGACGGGGGCCGCGCGTGGCGCTCGCCGAACAGCTGGGCTGGCGAGGGCACCGTCGGCGAGGGTCCCAGCGTCGCGTCCGACCTGGCCTGCTCGACGGCGGCCGGGTTCTTGGTGAAGTAGGGCCGCAGGAACGCGCCGTCGAGCACGTCAACCGTGTCCGATTCCCAGACCAGGCGTTCGGCCTGGTTGGTGCCGTACGGCGGCTCGATGCCCCACAGGTGGACTCGCACCCCGAACGCCTGGGCCGCCTCGACCGCGGGCACCATGTCCTCATCGCCCGCGATGAGGACGGCGTCGGTGATCGCGCGGTGCCGGGCGAGGGCCTCCATGTCCGCCCGGATCTGGGCGTCCACGCCTTTCTGCTGACCGCGGGCGTTCAGGTTGCCGAGCCGGAGCTTGACCCAGGGCATCTGGGCGATGACCCGCTGATCGATGGTCGGCACCCGGTCACGGGCGGCGTCGTACCAGTAGACGCGGAGCAGCTCGCCGCGGATCAGCTCGTCGGCGTGCTTGGTGACCACCTGGATCAGCGGGACGGCGTCGACCCGGAAGTCCCGGCGCGAGCTTGACCCGAACAGCAGTTCGCCTGCCGCGGCGTAAATGTAGCCGACGTCCACCATGATCGCGTAGCGGGCCAGGATGGGTAGCGGAGCAGCGAATTCGGTCATCATCTTTGACTCTAGGCCAGCCAGGTATGTGCGCGTGCCAGATGTGCCACTTTTGTCGACGGATTGGATCGGCCTGAATACTCTTAGTAAAGTAAAAGGATTCTACAAGGGTATGTTGCCATGTTTTTTGGGCGGCAGGGTCTGGCGCTTGGTGCGGAGGGTTCGCAGCGCGCGGGTGACCGCGAGCCTGGTTTCCGCCGGGCGGATGACCGCGTCCACATAGCCGCGTTCGGCCGCGATGTACGGGTTGGCCAGGGTGTCTTCATACTCGGTGATCCGCTGCGCGCGCAGCGCGTCGGGGTCCTCGGCGCTGGCCAGCTCGCGGCGGTACAAGATGTTCACCGCTCCCTGCGCACCCATGACCGCGATCTGCGCCGTCGGCCAGGCCAGGTTGACGTCGCCGCCCAGGTGCTTGGAACCCATCACGTCGTAGGCGCCGCCGTACGCCTTCCTGGTGATCACCGTCACCTTCGGCACGGTGGCCTCCGCGTAGGCGTAGATGAGCTTGGCGCCCCGGCGGATGATCCCGCGCCATTCCTGGCTCACGCCGGGCAGGAATCCCGGCACGTCGACGAAGGTCAGGATCGGGATGCTGAACGCGTCGCAGGTCCGGACGAACCGGGCCGCCTTCTCCGACGCGTCGATGTCGAGACAGCCGGCCAGGTGCATCGGCTGGTTGGCCACCACGCCGACCGATGAGCCGTCCACCCGGCCGAAGCCGACCAGGATGTTCGGCGCGAAACCGGTGTGTACCTCGAGGAACTCGCCGTCGTCGAGCACGTGGGTGATCACCTCGTGCATGTCGTAGGGCTGGTTCGGCGAGTCGGGGATGAGCGTGTCGAGTTCCGCGTCGACCTGGTCCGGTTCGGTGGCGTCGTCCTGGCCGCGGCCCCCGGACAGCCGGGGCGGCTCGTCGAGGTTGTTGGAGGGCAGGTAGGACAGCAGGTCGCGGGCGAAGTCGATGCAGTCCTGCTCGTCCTTGGCCTGGTAGTGGGCTACGCCGGACTTGACGCCGTGCGCCTGCGCGCCGCCGAGGTCCTCGAAGGTCACGTCCTCGCCCGTCACCGTCTTGATCACATCGGGGCCGGTGATGAACATGTGGCTCGTGCCCTCCACCATGAGGGTGAAGTCGGTGATGGCCGGCGAGTAGACCGCGCCGCCCGCGCACGGGCCCATGATCAGCGAGATCTGCGGGATGACGCCGGAGGCCATCACGTTGCGGTAGAAGATCTCGGCGAACAGGCCGAGCGCCACCACCCCTTCCTGGATGCGGGCGCCGCCGCCGTCGTTGATCCCGACCGCCGGGCAGCCGGTCTTCAGCGCGTGATCCATGATCTTGACGATCTTCTCGCCGTAGACCTCGCCGAGCGAGCCGCCGAACACGGTGAAATCCTGGCTGAACACGCAGACCGGGCGCCCGTCCACGGTGCCGTACCCGGTGACCACGCCGTCCCCGTAGGGCCGGGTGGCCGCGATCCCGAAGTCGGTGGCGCGGTGCCGGGCCAGCTCGTCGAACTCGGTGAACGAGCCCGGGTCGAGCAGGAGCTCGATCCGCTCCCGCGCGGTCAGCTTGCCCCGCTCATGCTGCTTGGCCACCGCCTGCTCGGGGCCCGCGTGCACGGCCTCGTGCCGCCGTCGCTCCAGATCGGCGATCTTGCCCGCGGTCGTGTGCGGGTCGGGTGCCGTTCCGGCTTCCTGGCCGGCCGCTTGAAGGGTCATGCGCATCAGACTAACGGGCTGGCAACCATCGGCGGTTAAGCGTGCATGAGTGTGCTTTGGTGAACTCGCAGGAGCCGACGAAGTGACAGGCGTGCATCGGGTGAGGGCGCATCGCTGGTTACAGGAAAGCGCCCGGCGGTGCTTCGCTCGCAGCATGGAACGGCTGATCAGCACGCTGATCGTGAGGGCAGACGGACGGATGACCACGGGGCATCGGAGGTGATTGAGACCGGATGATGGTGGCGCTGGTCCAAGTCATCGGAAGTCAGGTATGCAAAAGAAACTGGATCAAATTCGATGTTAAGTTCGCTGCCGGAACTCGTTCCGCTTCTCTAGCGGGGTCATGCGGTGCGCCGGGGCAACGGTCACGCTGCCGCGTCTGGGCAAGATCCGCACGCACGAGTCCACCCGCAAGCTTGCCCGTCGCCTGGAGAACGGCACGGCCCGCATCCTGTCGGCCACCGTCTCGCGGACCGCGCAGCGGTGGTTCGTGTCGTTCACAGTCGAGGTGGACCGCGCTGTCCCGCAGAGCCACGCCCGGCCAGGTTCGGCTGTGGGGATCGACCTCGGGCTGAAAACCCTGCTTACCGGCGTGGACGATGCGGGGAGCATTGTCATTGCAGCCGGGCCGAAGCCGGTAGCCGCCTCGCTGCGGCGGCTACGCCGCGCCAGCCGGGCACACTCGCGCAAGGCCACGGGGAGCGCGAACCGGCGGAGGGCAGCAGCCCGGCTCGCCCGCCTGCACGCCCGGGTGGCCGGCATCCGCGTCGACGCCCTGCACAAGGCCACTCGCATGCTCGCCGCACGATACGAGACGATCGTGTGCGAGGACCTGAATGTAGCCGGGATGACCCGCAACCGCAGACTCGCCCGCGCCATCGCTCAACAGGGGTTCGGGACCGCCCGGCGGATGCTGGGGTACAAGACGACATGGCATGGCGGCAGGCTCATCCTCGCTAACCGCTGGCATCCTTCCTCCAAGACCTGCTCGGGCTGCGGCGCGGTGAAAGCCAAGCTGCCCCTGTCCAAGCGCGTATACCGCTGCCACGGATGCGGCCTGGTCATCGACCGGGATGTGAACGCGGCAGCAAACCTGCTCCAGCTCGCCGCCAGTGGGGCGGAGAGGATAAACGCCTGCGGAGGGACTGTAAGACCCGGCCTCGCCGGGCACGTCCCGGTGAACCAGGAACCCGGCGCCGCGCCTGCGGGCAAGACCGGGACCGCCGCCAGGCAACAGGCGGCTGCGGGACAGGAGTTCACTCATGCTCACTAACCCGCAACGGATTACGCTCTGACCGTGAACAGGAACAGAGACAGCGATCGGGCCGCGCTGCCCGAGCCGATGCGGCGCGACGTGCGACTGCTCGGCGACATCCTCGGGGAGGTCATCCGCGATTCCGCCGGGCCGGAGCTGCTGGCCGACGTGGAGCGGCTGCGGCACGCGGTGATCGCGGCGCGCCAGGGTTCGCGGGACGGGTACCCGGCTGCCGGCCCGGCTGCCGATCCGGCGGCCGATCCGGCTGGGGATAAGATCGCGGCGCTGGTCGCGTCCTGGAGCCTGGACCAGGCGGAGCAGGTCGCGCGCGCCTTCACCGTCTACTTTCACCTGGCCAACCTGGCCGAAGAGCACCAGCGCATCCGCATCCTGCGGGAGCGCGATTCCGGGCAGGAGCCGGTGCGGGAGTCGCTCGCCGCCGCGGTCGCCGAGCTCGGGCACGACGCGGGACGCGAGCACCTCAGCGAGCTGCTCGCGTCGCTGCGCGTGCACCTCGTGCTCACCGCGCACCCCACCGAGGCGCGCAGGCGGGCCGTGGTGGCGGCGCTGCGCCGGATCAGCGGGCTGCTCGACGTGCTGGATGACCCCCGCGCCGGGGCGGCGGACCTGGATGAGGCGCGGCGCGGGCTGCGCGAGCAGATTGACCTGCTGTGGCGGACATCACAGCTGCGGGTCAAGGCGATGGACCCGATCGACGAGGTCCGCACGGTCATGACCGCGTTCGACGAGACGCTGTTCCGCGTGGTCCCCGCGGTGTACCGGGAACTGGACCGGGCGCTGGCCGCGGCGGACGGCGGGCACGCGGTGCCGCCGGTGCGGGCCTTCCTGCGGTTCGGCAGCTGGGTGGGCGCGGACCGGGACGGCAACCCGTTCGTGACCGCGCAGGTCACCAGGGAGACCGCGACGATCCAGGCCGATCACATCCTGCGCGCGCTGGAAAACGCCACCACCAGGATCGGCCGGGCGCTGACGTTGCACGAGGCGACGACGCCGCCGTCGGCGGCCCTGCGCCGTGCGCTCGCCGCGGCCTCGGCCGCGCACCCGGAACTGCTGGCCGAGATCGCGGCCCGGTCACCGCAGGAGCCGTACCGGACCTACCTGCTGTACGCGGCGCAGCGCCTGGCCGCCACCCGGACCCGGCACGCGGACCTCGCTTATCCGGGACCGGCCGAGTATCTCGCCGACCTGCGCATCGTCCAGGAGTCGCTGGCCGCGGCGGGGGCCGCCAAGCAGGCGTCCGGTGAGCTGCAGTACCTTATCTGGCAGGCCGAGACGTTCGGGTTCCACCTGGCCGGCCTGGAGGTCAGGCAGCACAGCGAGGTGCACGCCCGGGCGCTGAGCGAGCTGCGGGCCGCAGGGCCGCCCGGCACCGAGCACGGCGGGGTGTCCGGTGACGGGGGCGGCGGGCCTAGCGGGGCCTCGTCGGCGCAGACCGAGGAGGTGCTGGCCACGATCCGCGCCGTGGCCTGGGTGCAGGACAGGTTCGGCGTGGACGCGTGCCGGCGGTACGTGGTGAGCTTCACCCGTTCGGCCGATGACATCGCCGCGGTCTACGAGCTCGCCCGTTACGCCATGGACGGCGGCCCGATCCCCAAGCTCGACGTGGTCCCGCTTTTCGAGAGCGCGGCCGACCTGGCCCACGCGCCGGACGTGCTGACCGGCATGCTCGCGCTCCCGGACGTCGCGGAGCGGGTCGCCGCCAACGGCGGTGAGCTCGAGGCGATGCTCGGGTACTCTGACTCGGCCAAGGAACTCGGGCCGGCCAGCGCCACCCTGCGGCTGTTCGACACCCAGGCCAGGCTGGCCGAATGGGCCGCGGCCCACGGCGTGCGGCTAACCCTGTTCCACGGTCGGGGCGGCGCGCTCGGCCGGGGCGGCGGGCCGGCCGGCCGCGCCGTCCTCGCCCAGGCGCCCGGCTCGGTGAACGGGTCCTTCAAGGTCACCGAGCAGGGCGAGGTCATCTTCGCCAGGTATGGCCAGCCGGCGATCGCCAAGCGGCACCTGGAGCAGGTCACCTCCGCGGTCCTGCTCGCGTCCTCGGCGCGGATAGCCGAGCGGAACGCGGCCGCGGCGGCCAGCCACCGGGACATGGCCGACCGGATCGACGAGGCCGCGCGGGCGGCCTTCCGCAAGCTGGTCGAGGCGGAGGGTTTCGCCGACTGGTTCGCGCGGATCAGCCCGCTCGGGGAGATCGGCGGCCTGCGCATCGGCTCGAGGCCGGCCAAGCGCGGGCTCGCCCCGAAGAGCCCGGACGGCGCCCCGGGCGCGGTGGCCACCATGGACCTGGCCGACCTGCGGGCGATCCCGTGGGTCTTTGCCTGGTCGCAGACCCGGCTGAACCTGCCGGGCTGGTTCGGCCTGGGCAGCGGGCTCGCCGCCATCGCCGAGGCCGACGGCGTCGAGGTGCTGCGGCGCGCGTATGACGAGTGGCCGCTGTTCGGGGTCATGCTCGACAACGCGGAGATGAGCCTGGCCAAGACGGACCGCCTGATCGGGGCCCGCTACCTCGCCCCGGGCGGCCGGAATGACCTGACCGAACTCGTGCTCGCCGAGTATGACCTGACCAAGCGGCTGGTACTCGCCGTCACCGGTCACGACCGGCTGCTGGCCGACCGGCGGGTGCTGTCCCGGGCCGTCGCGCTGCGCGACCCCTACGTGGACGCGCTCTCCTACCTGCAGTTGCGGGCCCTCGCCGCGCTGCGCGGGCCTATCCCCGATGCCGACCGCGAGCGCCTGGAACGGCTGCTGCTGCTCACCGTGAACGGTGTCGCGGCCGGCCTGCAGAACACCGGTTGACATCCTCCGCCGCCCTGAAGGGCCGGGATTCCAGCCGCGACCTGCGGTCGCGCTGTAGGTTCGCGGTTCACCGGCCCGGCATCCCGGAAGCCTCCCCGCGCAGCCACGGCATGCCCTGCCGCGGTTCCGCACCAGGTGGTGCAGGTGCCCGCCTGGCTCTTGCGGACAGCTTGAAGGTATCACTTCGCACAGACATTCCAGAGGAGGTGAAGCGGCGTTTCCTCCCCGGCCTCAAGGCCGTGGTCTTCACGCCGCAATCCTGATGACTGCGGCGCGCACTTTTGAGCGGGCAGGATCCGTGTTCGGCCGGATCGGGCCTCAGGCGGTTCGGGCGGTGCTGCCGTCTGGCTCGATGCCGTGCCGGCGGAGCAGCTGGCGCAGGCGATCGAGCTCGCGGTGCAGCCGCTGGTTTTCCGCGATGATCGCCTGACCACCCCGGCTGGCGGTCAGCTGCTGCTCCAACCGCAGCTTGTCGGCCAGCAACTGCCTTTCCCGGTCGTGCAGCGCGGCGGCGCCGCCGAGGTCCCCGGCGTCGAACGCGGCCTGCTTCTGCCGCCGCACCTCGGTGAGCTCCTCCGCGACGTCGGCAAGGTCAAGCGGATCTGCCTGCGCGCACCCGTCGGCCAGCAGATCCAGCACCCGTTCCCGGACCCGGGCATGGTCGGTGCCGAGTCTGGTCAGCACCTGGGCAGCGATGCCCTGGCCCTCGCCCTCGCGGAGCAGGCCGAGCAGCAGGTGCTCGGTGCCGATGTAGTGGTGCCCAAGCGCCAGCGCCTCGCGCAGTGACAGCTCCATCGCGGTCCTGGCTGCTGCCGTGAACGCGATGGGGCCCGCGCCGGAACTCTGGCCGTGGCCGATGATCTCCTCGACCTGGAATCGCACGTCCTCCCGGGAGATACCCAGCGACGCCAGCGCCTTGGCGGCGACGCCCTCCTCCTCGTAGAGCAGGCTGAGCAGGAGGTGCTCGGGGCCGACGTAGTCGTGGCGCAGCAGCCGGGCCTCGTCTTGAGCGAGGTGGCCGGCCCGCCGTGCGCGGTCGGTGAACCGCTGGAACATACCCGTGGGCTGCTTCCTCATCGTTGCCCGCCTGATCCTTTCGGCCAGCGGCAGCGCTGGACGTCCGAGCATTGGTGTCTCCTTCATGCCCGCCCCGGCGCGACCGCCGGGGCGGGCCCCGGCCCGGTCGCTGGGCCGCAGCCGGGGCGCGAGCCAGTCCGCCAGGTCCCTGGTGGTGAGCGTACCTGCCGCGATATCCGCGATCACGGCTGCGATAGGCCCGGGCGGCTCCGGGTCCACGTCCCAGCCGTTGAGGGCCAGGAACTGCAGCATGGCCGCCAGCGCGACCTGCTTGTTTCCGTGCCGCAACGGCTGCTGGCGCACGAGTGCGTGCAGGAGCGCGGCGGCCAGGCTGGCCGGGTCGCCGGGTTCGCTGCCCGGCCGTGCCTGGGCCAGGGCGTGCTCGGCGGCGGTGGGGTCGAGCAGGTCGAGCACTTGGCTGCTGTCGAGGCTGAGCGTGCGGCTGGCGATGATGACTAGGTCAGCGACCTCAAGCGCGATCACGGCTGGTCGTCCCGGAGCAGCTTGAGCGCCTGCTGGTGGCGGGCGAGATTGTCATCCAGCAGCCGCAGGAACCGCTTGTCGCCGCGGCGCTGCTCTACCAGCACGGTGATTGCCTCGCGCACAACGTCGGAGACCGAGCGGCCCTCGACCTCGGCCACGGTCTCCAGGCGCTCGGCCAGGCCGGGGTCAAGGCGCAGCAGCAGGTTCTTGGTACTTCCTGGCTTCATCGGCATGGTGATATCAAGATATCACCATCGTCCTGAGCTCAGATCCAGCCGGCCCGATGTTCCATAGGGCCGGTTATGACCGGCCCGATGTTCCATGGGTGCGGCTTTTTTCGAGTGAGGGTCATGCGGCGAGTGACAGGCCGTTTTTGTAGCGGCTGAGGTGGTTGCGCTGGTGTTCCTGGCTGATGTGGTAAGCCCAGTAGCCGTCCAGGTCGCCGTTGGCGCGGATGGCGCGCAGCCACAAGATGGCCTGGGCGCCGGCCAGGCCCCAGCGGGCGCCGGTGATGCCCATGCGGTCGGCGATCAGGTGGCGGCAGGCGCCTTCGATGACCCCGGTGGCGATCGGCCAGCCGCTGGCCAGGGCGCGGGGGTAGTCCAGGTAGGGCTGCTTGGCGGCCAGGTAGGCCAGGGTGGTCTTGATGATCTTGTCGTGCTCGCCGCCGGGCCTGGGCGGGTGCGCGGCGGCGAGCTGCCTGATGCGGCTGATGACGTCGCCGGCGCGGCCGTGCAGGATGTCCAGCCCCTGGGCGGTGACCCAGTCCTCGATCGCCGGGTCGCGGGGGGCGTGGAAGCACCAGGCGGCCTTCCACAGGTATTCCAGCACGTGGATGAAATCGACCAGGATGGTGACGGTGATGCCCCGCGCCGCGGCCTCGGCGCGGATGACCTCGATCTGGTGCCGGTCCCCGTCTACCAGCGCGATCCAGGGCCGGGCATGGCCGGGGTCGCGGCGCTCGGCCTGGTCGAAGACCGCGGCGATGGTGTGGGCGCGGCTAGCGGTGATGTCCACGGTGTACCAGCGGTTGACCGCCTCGGGCCCGCGGGCGGGCTCGCCGGGCGGGCGGGTCATGATCTGCTCCGGGGTCCGCGCCGGGCCTGCCGGGGGCTGGACGTCGAACACGACGCCGGTCTCGGCGATCCGCTTGTGGCCGGCTTTCTCCCCGGTACCCAGCCGCTTGCCGAACGCCGGAGTGCGCTTGCGGGCCTTGCGCGCGGTGTCGGCCCGGCGGGCCTCCGGCCGCATCGCCACCCCCTTGCCGTCCGCCGAGATCGCCAGCGGCAGCCCGGGCGGGATTTCCGCCGCGCCCCGGGCCGGGTAGAACCCTGGCGCGTCCCGGGCGGCTTCGGCGGTGATCTGCTCCAGCTGCTGCTTGCCGACCGTGATCCCGGTGGCGGCCAGCAGGAACTGCTGGGCCTGCTCATAGGCGCCGGCCAGCACGTACCGCACCACGGCCTGCTGGACCTGCCAGGAATACCGGCGCAGCGGCAGGTTCAGCACCGCATCACGCGGATGCAGGTTCGGCTGCCCCGGCGCCCGGTACGCCAGCCGGCGGATAACGACGGACCCGAACTGCGACACCACGGTGCGCGCATGCCCGCGCTCGGCCCGGGTCCGCGGCACCCCGGCAGCGTCGGCGACCTCCGCGAGCCGCTGCTCGCGGCCGGCCTGGACATCCAGGACATGCTGGGTGATCTTCCGCAACAACTCCCTGCCCCGCTCGCCGACCTGCCGCTCGATCTCCTCCAGCGACATCACCGGCCCGGCCGCGATCAGCCCGCTGACCAGCCCGGTCAGCTCGCCCACCAGCACCGCCAGGCCCGCCGCCGCCCGCTCCGCGCTGGCTGCCACGCCTTCCGCCGCGTACCCTTCCACCTGAGGCTTCCCTTCGGTTGGTCCCGATATCGCACACCAGGACCATATGGACAGGAAGCCTCACTAATACGCAGAAACGCCGCACCACACCGCAACCGGGGCGCCAGCCCCACGACACCAGCAAGTCACTCCAAAAAAGCCACACCCATGTTCCATCGTGCCGGCAGGCCGGGTGGTTCTGTGCTGGGAGACCGCCCAGGCGAGGCGCTAGTCCGCGATGCGGATGCGCAGGCGCCGGAAGCCCTTGCCCTTGCTCTCGATCTTGACGACCTCGATCCGGCCGACCTGTCTGGTGGAGGCGACGTGGGTGCCGCCGTCCGCCTGCTGGTCCAGGCCCACGATGTCGATGATCCGGACCTCCTTGACCTCCGGCGGCACCAGGTTGGTGGCGGTGCGGATGATGTCCGGGAGGGCGAACGCCTCGTCCCGCGGTAGCACCCGCACGTCGATGCGCCGGCCGGCCTGCACCTCGGCATTGCATGCTGCCTCGACTGCCTCGCGGAAGCCGGGCGGGACGTCCGGCAAGTTAAAGTCCATCCGCGCGGTCAGCGGCTCCATGTTCCCGCCAGTCACGAGCGCGCCGAAGTCGCGGAACACCACGCCGCACAGCACGTGCAGAGCGGAGTGGGTGCGCATCAGTGCAGTGCGCCGCTCGTCCTCGACCGCACCACGCACGGCGGTTCCGGCAGGGGGCAGGGGATCCCCCTCACCCGGGACGAGGTACAGGTCATCGCCCTTGCGCGCGTCCACGATTCGGGTCTGTACCCCGCCCCACAGCAGCACGCCGTGGTCGGGCGGCTGACCGCCGCCGCCCGGATAGAAGGCCGACCGGTCGAGGACGATCCCCTCGGGACCGGCGGCGAGCACCTGCGCATCCCACTCGCGCAAGGTCTGGTCGTCTAGTTCCAGCCGGTGCGTGCGCCATTGCGTGTCTTCCATAGCGGAAGCCTACCGACGCGCCGAATCCGCCTCGGGTACCGGCAAGGGGGCCGTGTCCGCGCCGGATGCGGGCTTCCTGATGCACACCAGGCCCAGCGCCAGGCAGGCGAACGGAACCGCGGAAAGCGCGTACCGGTAGTCGAGTTCGTGCGCCGCGATCGGCACCACCAGGTTGACGACCGCGACGGCCCAGGCCAGGCCCGCGTACCTGCCCCAGCCGCGCCATCGCCTGATCAGCATGACCAGCCCGGCCACCATCACGGCGAAGAAGAGGACCCCGGGGAACCAGACGGGCTCCTGGTATAGGAACATAAAGAACGCCCACGGCTGGACCACGTGCGTGTTCGAGGTGGTGTGCGCGTACCTGTGCTCGAAGCTCTTCATGTAGGGGGCGAGCGTGGTGACGTGCGGGGCCACGGTGAAGTGATCCGAGAGGTAGCTTTCCGACCGGTCGGTGGCGAAGAAGGTCAGGAAGACGCCCTCGCCCACCGTCTTGAGGTAGTCAAGCGGCTGCGCCACGATGGCCCGTTCGGCGAACTGCATGGCCAGCTTGTTGTTGTAGGCGTTGACGCCGGGGTGAGCGTCGTGCCGCCACCACGCGCCGGCGTCCCACAGGTAGGCGGCCGGGCTTCGCTCGGTGAGCAGGGCCGAGACAGACCAGGCCGGGGCGGGCGACGTGGGGTGGCCGGGCTGGTTCTGCGGGCAGAGCGGGACCAGGTCGGCCGGCGGCTTGATGATCGCGCAGTTGGCGAACGACATGGTCCGCGACCACAGGAACATCCCGGTGCTGTTGGTGATGTTGAGCTGGCCGAAGTCCACGAAGAACCACAGCATGTAGCCGAACAGCGGGACCGCGAACGCCGCCAGGCACGCGGTGAACACCTTCCAGCCGACCCGCTGGATCAGCAGGAAGACGAGCACGACCACGAAGACGGGGGCGCCGTTGCCCCGGATGACCGACGCCCAGGCGATGAGCACGCCGACGATCACGGCCTGCCAGATCGTCGGCTTGGGCCGGACGATGAGGATCGCGATGGCGATCATGAGTACCAGCGTGAACAGGGTGTCGGGCAGGATCGAGGATTCCAGCCAGATCTGCCGCGAGTCGAACAGCGTCGGTGCGGCGGCGAGCGTCGCCCCCCAGGCCGGCAGCCCGCGGGTGCGCAGCACCCCGTAGATGATCGCGCCGAGCCCGATGCCCATCAGGTGCTGCAGCGTGGTCACCAGCAGCAGGCTGTGGAACGGTTCGAGCACCCGCAGCAGCATGGGGTAGCCGGCCGGCCGGAGTTGCCCCAGGTTGAAGTGGGTGCCCTCCTGCATGTAGGAAAACGAGTCCTGGAT